>WOR8_10008705_pt1 | contig 15525 bp, 18 predicted proteins | sample DeeMarSeWOR38_10_FD_19890 | JGI IMG/M metagenome (IMG submission 19890) | reverse complement strand
ATGTGAATTATCAATTTTGAGTCCCCCTTTCGACGCACAGGAGCAACTGATCTATGACACTGACAAAAGCAAACATTGTTGATGCCATTCACGATGAACTCGGATTTCCTAAAAACCGATCCGCCGAATTAGTTGAGATTCTGCTAGAGCAGATCAAGAGTACGTTGGAAAACGGCGAAGATGTCTTAATCAGCGGATTCGGCAAATTCTGTGTAAAGGAAAAAAAGGCGCGAAGAGGCAGAAATCCCGCCACCGGTGATGACATGATGCTGGCACAACGTCGGGTGGTCACTTTCAGATGCTCCCATCTGCTAAGAGAAAAAATTAACCATCAGCAACCACTTGAATGAATGGTATTTTCGTCAGATGGCTAACCTTAACGGTTGCCATTGTATTTACTTCCTACCTGCTTGACGGCATCCACATAAGTGGATTCTTTTCGGCCCTTTTGGCAGCCGCGATGCTCGGAATCCTAAACGCATTCTTCCGGCCGATTGCGCTCGTGTTAACCCTTCCGATCAATGTTTTGTCCCTCGGGTTTCAATGCACTGATGCTGAAAATGGCCTCTGCGGTTATCACCGGCTTTGACGTGACCGGTTTCTGGACAGCCGTCTTCGGGTCATTACTGATTAGTGTTATCAGCTGGCTACTGAGTTCCTTCATCAATGATCGCGGAACCGTAACGGCCTTCGATGTGGAATACAGAGCCAGGCACAAGCCCAATCAACCCGTCGACAAGAACACCATCGATCTGGAGCACAAGGGGGACGATCGTTGGGAATGATCTTAATGAATGAATAATGAATAATGACAAATGACTAATTGTGGATGTCGCTTCGCTCTTTCATTCGATAAATATAAAATCGACAGAATTCCATAATTAGACATTATTCATCAGTCATTTGTCATTCCTTATCGGCCACCCCCGCCTCTTCAAATGTCAACACTTCCCTGAAAATGCGCACGGCACCTTCTATGATGCTCATGGACAGCGCCCCGCCGGTCCCTTCGCCAAGGCGCATGCCGAGGTCCAGAAGGGGATCCAGGTTTAAATAATCCAGCATATACCGGTGACCGGACTCCTCCGAACAATGTCCGGCGAACATATAATCCACTACAGCGGGGCACAAGGCATGGGCAATCAATGACCCGGCCGTTGAAATAAAACCGTCGATAACAACCGGGCGCCGGTGAAACGCTGCTGCCAGCACACATCCGGCAATACCGCCAATTTCAAAGCCCCCCACCTTGGCCAGCACCTCCAGACCATTTTCAACTGCCGGTTTGTTCACCTCAATGCCCCGGGACACGGCCTTGCGCTTGCGAGTTAATCCTTCATCATCCACTCCGGTGCCGCGCCCCACCATTTTATCCAGTCCCACACCCGTAATGACGGCGCCAATGGCTGCCGACGGTGTGGTATTGCCGATACCCATGTCACCGGTTCCCAGAATGTCAACACCGTCTTGGTAAAGTTTGGAGGCTTCTTCGAATCCAAACAATATGGATTGCTCTGCTTCCTGCAGGGACATGGCCGGACCCCGGGTAAAATCGGCTGTGCCGGGTGCAATTTTGCGGGTCACCAAATGATCGCTGCCCGGCAAATCCAGTCCGCTCAGCTCCGCTTTTATGCCCATATCCACCACGAATACTTCGGCGTCGACCTGCCTGCAAATGGCATTGATGCCGGCACCGCCGGCCAGAAAGGTTTGAACCATGGCACCGGTTACTTCCTGGGGATAAGCACTGACCCCTGCGTTAACCACCCCGTGATCACCGGCCATGACCAGAACCGCTTTGCGCCTGATTGATGGCTGCAACGTCCTTTGAATGGCACACAGCCGTTCGGATATTTCATGCAGTCTTCCCAGGGCTCGTTTCGGCATCACCAGCTGGGCGGTTTTTTCCGAAGCCCGGTCAAGCCATTGTCGATCGATGGGTTGGATACCTTTGCGGATTTCTTCTAATTTCATCATTTAATTCCTCCTCAAAAAATTGTAGACATAAACGGCTAATTGGGCAACCGTCGAAAAATAAAAAATCCCCAAGCGTTTCAAGCGCTTGGGGATTTACCTTCTCCTCAAACATGAACTTTATGGCAGGTCTTCTGACTTCCCCGCCCTTTTAGCTGCCTTCCCATCACGATCAATCGCGACAGTGGCAGACGACTGCTAAAAGAGTTCCCCTTGCGTTCCATTCTGAAGGGGCGGGGTCACAGCGGCGGGTCCGTACCGGATTCAAACCGGTTTCCCTATTAGCCCTTTAGGGCGCCACAAAGCATCACGATAAATTTTGCAGATCTGATAAATTATTCTATAGGAGTTGTCAATGATTATTATGCCGGCGATTGCGATCTGCATAATTACCTTGACACATTCAACCATTTTATCTATTAAGAGCGAGTTAAGGTGCGCAAGCTTAATAGGGAATCCCGTGGGAATCGGGAGTGGTCCCGCCGCTGTAACCCCGGTCTTGCACTGAAACGTGTAAAGAAACCCTTTTAGCCTCGGTTAGCCACTGTTTCGATTGATCGTGATGGGAAGGTTGCTAAAAGGGCGGGGAAGCCAGAAGACCTGCCTTGGCGTGTTGCTGTTTTTCTGCGGGCAACGGAATGGGTAGCAGCAATCAAAGGGTTAAGAAAACTGGGTGCAGCCCTTCAAGCTTTTTTGCTTGAAGGGTTTTTTTATTGGTAAGGTCAAAAACATTCACCACTAAGCCATCCGGCTGAAGATGCCGCCAAACTCAAACATGCGGTCGCCAGATTTTCAAAATCGCTGGCCCTTTACTACGGCCATCTATATTTTGCTATTGTTCGGTTTGGCGGCATCCATCGTTGTCTCCACGAGCATGGGCTACATCCAAATACCCCTGGAGGCAGTTGTAAAAATCATTTTGACCAAAATATCGGGCCGGGTTTCATTGATCGACGGCCTGGACAAGCTTTTTCCGGTCGTTGTCATCGATGTGCGCCTGCCACGAATATTAAGCGCCGCCATTGTTGGCGGTGGTCTGGCGATATCCGGGGTTGTTTTCCAGGGCATTCTCTTAAATCCACTGGCCGATCCCTATACGCTGGGGGTGTCGGCCGGAGCGGCTTTCGGCGCCTCCCTGGCATTGCTGCTAAATATCGGCATGCTGGGAAGTTACTCGGTGCCTTTGTTTGCATTTGTCGGGGCGGTCGCCACCCTGGTCTTTGTGATCTACCTTTCCTCGTCCAGCGGTGGTGTGTCGTCAAATAATTTGATTTTATCCGGCATCATCGTGGCGGCTATTTTGTCGGCCGGCATCAGTTTTTTGAAATATGTAGCCGATGAGCAGGTGGCGGTCATTATTTTCTGGCTAATGGGAAGTTTTGGCTCCAAAACCTGGATGGATGTGACCCTGATATTGTTGCTGGTCGGCCTCGGTTTTGGTGTCTTCATTTTCCATGCCCGGGATTTGAATTTAATGTCCCTTGGAAACCGCACCGCCTCTTCGCTGGGCGTGGACACCCGCAAGGTGACGATTACGTTGTTGGTCACGGCCTCCCTGGTAGCCGCAATTTGTGTTTCGGTTTCAGGAATTATCGGATTCGTTGGGCTATTGGTCCCCCACATGATGAGACTGATCACCGGTCCGGACAACCGTCGCCTGGTTCCCGTATCGCTGCTGGCCGGCGCCGTCTTGCTGTGTGTGGCCGACACCATCACCCGGGCGGTACTGCCTTCGGAGATACCCATCGGCGTGCTCACGGCCTTAATCGGCGGGCCGTTCTTTTGCTATTTGTTCCGTAAACAGCATACGGCGCGTCGGGGTGCCTAGTTTGTGAATTTTTCAAAGCTTAAACATTGCTTTGAAAAGCACAATAGAAGCTGAATAAATTGGGTTGAGTAGGATCTAATGCCTTTTGAATTGAATCATATTAGCTATCATTACGCGGATAGAAAAGTGATCGATGATATCAGCCTTTCAATTGGATCCGGCAAATTGTATGGGATTATCGGTCCCAACGGCAGCGGAAAAACAACCCTGCTGGATCTGATGGCCCGGCATCGTTTGCCGGATGAAGGAGAGGTTAGCTATCAGGGTCTGGCGCTCTCATCTTTTTCAAAAAAGCAGCTGGCCAGAGAAATCGCCCTGGTTCCCCAAAACTTTTACATTAATTTCCCCTTTACCGTCAAAGAAATCGTCATGATGGGCCGTTATCCCCATATGCCAAGATTTGCCGCTCCCTCCGCTGATGATTTGAATATTTTGCATGATGTGATGCAGCGAACTGAAATCAATGAATTTGCCCATCGCTATGTCACCGAGCTTAGCGGGGGCGAAAGACAACGGGTGGTATTCGCCCGGGCACTGGCGCAGAATACGCCGGTGCTGATTCTGGATGAAGCGACGTCCAATCTGGATATCAATTTTTCCATCAGCCTGCTTAATGTCGCCGAACAAAAAGTAAAACAACACGGACATACAGTGGTGGCCGTGATGCAGGACATAAATCTGGCGGCCAGCTACTGTGACGATCTTATTTTTATGTCCGGTGGAAAAATTGCGGCCTGCGGTTCTACCGCAACCGTTTTGAATGCTGAAACCTTGCGGACGGTATTTAACATCGAGGCCAAGGTATATCGGGAGACATACTCCCAATCGTTGCAGGTGGTATTCAGGAAATAACATGACCAGCCGATTTAACCCTATCGTCATCATCTTTGCACTGGCTGTCGCCTTGGCGTTGATTCCGGGCGCTGTCATTACAGCGGCGGCTGCCGCTGCGATGCGGATTGAGGGGGATAATACGGTTGTCGATCAGGGCGGCCGATCCCTGACGGTCAATCATCCTTTTGAACGCATTATCTCCCTGTACGGAGGGCATACCGAAAACCTGTTCAGCCTGGGACTGAACGATGAGATCATCGGTGTATCGCGGCACGAGGCTTATCCGCCGCAGGCTTTGGAAAAGCCGGTGTTCTCCTATCGCGAGGATCCTGAAAAATTTTTAGCCGCTCGTCCGGATCTTGTTCTTATCCGACCGATGATAGACCGCGGTTATCCGCAATTTGTTGCCATGCTTGAAAAAAACGGCATCGCCATCATATCACTGCAGCCCGGTACGGTTGAGGACATGTACACCTATTGGAAAATATTGGGCCTTCTGAGTGGAAGACCGCAGCAGGCCGACCGTATGATCGCTCGTTTCAGGGCCGCCGCGGAGGAATTCAGATCACTGACCGCCGTCAGAGCTGCCCGAAAAAGAGTGTATTTTGAAGCTATCCACAGCAAAATGAAAACCTTTACACCGGATTCGATGGCGGTTTTTGCCCTTGAAGCTGCCGGCGGCATCAATATCGCCGCAGATGCCGAGCCGGTGCGCAATACCAATATTGCCTACTACGGCAAGGAACGCATTCTGTCACGGGGCCGGGAAATTGATGTCTATCTGGCCCAATCAGGTACCATGAACAAGCCCACAATAGAGCTTATCACCAACGAGCCGGGCTTTAATACCGTTAAGGCGGTGGCTGCCCGGGAAATTTACTTTGTTGATGAGCAAATTGTGTCTCGCCCAACCATGAGACTGCTGGATGGAATTTACCAAATTGGAAAGATTTTATACCCGGCCGATTTTAACGCAAGGTCCCTGAAAATTTTAAATCGTGCCAAAAAGCCGGATTAACCGTCGTCGCGGGTCAAAGGGAGGCAACCATCAAAGGGTTCGTTATCGCCGGAACAAAAAGCGGATGCGGTAAAACCACACTGTCACTGGGACTGATGGAAGCCCTGGGTCGCAGGGGTTATAAGATTGCACCCTTCAAAGTAGGACCCGATTTCATCGATCCCGGTCACCACAGCCGCATCACCGGTACGACGAGCCGCAACCTGGACGGGTGGATGTTGTCCAAAGACTATAACCTGCAGTGCTTTGGGTCCCACGCAAGGGGGGCTGACATTATCGTTGTCGAGGGTGTCATGGGGCTTTATGACGGATATGACGGCAAGACTGAGGCCGGATCAACCGCCCAGATGGCCAAATGGCTGGGTCTCCCCGTTTTGCTGGTGGTCGATGCCAAAAGCATGGCTCGCAGTGCCGCCGCGGTTATTCTGGGGTTCGAGCAATTCGATCCCGAGTTGACTTTTGCAGGCATCATCTTCAACAACCTCGGCAGCAAGCGGCACCTGGATTATTTAATCGAGGCCGTTGAAGGCAATTCAGACCTTCCCTGCCTGGGCGGCCTTGTCACTGACGCGATGATTTCAATCCCGGAAAGGCACCTGGGCCTCGTAACCCGGGAAGATCATACCCCGGGAGAAACGTCCACCGATCATTTGGCGAATATGATTGAAGAAAATATCGATCTCGACGCTCTAATTGAGAAGCTGCCAATGATCAAGGCATCCGATGGCACCGAGAAACGCCCATCGGCAGTGGCCCCGGCCACAGCCGTTCGAATTGCCGTGGCACGGGACAGCGCCTTTTGCTTCTATTATCCGGATAATCTTGATCTGCTGGAAACGCATGGTGCCGAGCTGATCTTTTTTTCACCGATTGCCGGCGACGATTTGCCCGGAGGGGTTGACGGTCTTTATATCGGCGGCGGATATCCTGAGCTTTTTGGGGATAAATTGGCGGATAACCAGCGGCTTCGTCGCCGTATCAAAGAAAAAAGTAGGGACGGCATGCCGATTTACGGTGAGTGCGGCGGATTTATGTATCTATGCGAGAAACTTATCGACCCGCAGGGAAACGGCTACCCGATGACGGGCTGCTTCCCGTTTACAACCCGCATGTTACCTCGTCTGAAGGCGCTTGGATACCGGGAGATTACCCTGACACAGGATACGGTTATCGGAAAGCAGGGAATGATCATCAGGGGCCATGAATTCCATTATTCCGATCTTCAAACGCATGCATCCGGATGCCAGCACATGAACGTGTATCAAATCTCTGACAGAAAGGGATTGGACAGGCCGCCGGACGGTTATTTAGTCAGAAATACCCTGGGCAGCTACAATCATCTGCATTTCGGCAGTCAACCGGATGCAGCCGGCCACCTGGTTAAAAATTGCCTGGCCTACCGGCAACTAAAGGAAAAACAGAAATGAAACCAGCTGAAATTGAAAAATTAAGCTTTCAGATCATCGATCAGGAGGCGGGACGTCATCATTTTACCAGTGCGCAATGGTCCATTGTCAGGCGAATGATTCACACCTCGGCGGATTTTGAATACAAAGAAACCGTTCGTTTTCATCAAGATGCCATAACATCGGGGCTGGATGCCATTCGTAAAGGCAAGAATATCATAACCGATACCAACATGGCCCGGGTCGGCATCCGCGAATATGAACTGTCCCAATTCGGTGCCACGGTCACGTGTTATATGAATGATCCCCAGGTTCACCGCACCGCAACAGCCACCGGCGTTACCCGCGCGAAAGTTGCCGTGGAGATTGCGGCGGCCGACATGGCGGACGGAATATATGTCGTCGGCAATGCACCGACGGCCTTGCTGGCCTTGATCGATCTGATTCATGAACACAAAGCAAAGCCGGCATTGATTATCGGATTGCCGGTGGGTTTTGTAAACGCTGCTGAGTCCAAAGCAGCGCTAATCGAGCTGGATTGTCCTTTCATATCCAATGTGGGACGCAAGGGAGGATCCAATGTTGCCGCCAGCGTTGTCAATGCACTGGCAATTATGGCGGCCGGGAATGCTTAGTTCTCGGGGACATTTCGATGGGATCGTTAATGTGGACTGAGTATCGGGCACCGAAAATCAAGTCCCCCGTATCGAGAGAGCAGGGTTAAATTTTAACGAAGAATTAGAGGACACCATGACTCAAAAAACCGGAATCTTATATGGCATCGGCGTTGGACCGGGGGACCCGGATCTGATTACCCTGAAAGCGGTAAAGATCTTGCGCCAGGTTGACATTGTGTTTGCAGCAGCCTCCACAAAAAATGACCACAGCCTGGCGGTTAACATCGCCAGGGAACATATTCCCGACCGTGCGCCGGTGGTCCGGCTCAAGTTCCCCATGACCAGGGATAAATCCGAAACCCGCAAGGCCTGGAAAGCCCACTCTCAAACCATTATCGCCGAGCTCGAGAAGGGCAGAAACGTCGCCTTTTTGACCCTGGGTGATTCCATGACCTATTCGACCTTTGGATACATCCTGAAATATGTGCAAACCATCGCCCCCCATCTCGAAGTGCGGACAGTGCCCGGCATAACCTCGTACCAGGCCGCCGCTGCCCGCTTGAATACACCCCTGGTGGAAGGCGAGGAGTCGCTGATGGTGGTTTCTGGCGCCCAAGGGGGCCATCGCCTCCGGGAATTGCACGCTAAACCGGAAAACGTGGTCTTTTTGAAGGCCTATCGCAACGTCACCGACATTAAAGCGGCCATCGATGAAACCGGTAACTATCCCTGTTGCGTGGGCGTCAAAAGCTGCGGACACCCAGATGAGGAGATTATTAATGATATAGAAGAATTAGGACGACGAAAGCCCGATTACTGGACCCTGATCTTAACCAAGCATGCCAACAACAATGGCACGATGAAGGATGCGTCAACGACCACCCGTAAAGAGGGTGGCTTGGATCCGCGGCCAGAGGCCGGGAAGACATAAGCACGTCAGTGCTTTAAACGTTGCGGGTGTAATCCGCCTCAGGCGGATTTGGAAACAACCAATCCTGAGCCCGGGCCCATACAAGCCAGCAGGAAAAAATATCCCTGAATGAGCAAGTCCGCTACTGCCAAAGCAGATGAAAAAAAACAGATCAGACCTTTACTGATATCGCTGGGGATTTCGTTGATTATGATTTCAGCGGGGCTGATTCTGGTTGACACGCTGCGGCCGATTCAACTTGCTTCCCGGCTATTATGGCCCCTGATTCGGCTGATGGTGTTTATAACCCTGGGGCTTTTCATTGGTCAAATTATCGAGGCGGCCGGCTGGATTAAAACCATGGCAGTTGTGGCGCGTCCCCTGTTTAGATTCGGTCGACTGGGAAACCACTGCAGTGCAGCCTTTACGGCAGCGTTTTTTTCAGGGGTCACCGCCAATGCCATGTTGTTGGATTTTTGGAAAGAAGGCCTGTTGGATTTTTGGAAAGAAGGCCATATAACCCGCAGTCAATTGTTTTTGTCCAATTTTATTAATCAGCTGCCGGCTTTTTTTCTTCATCTGCCGACGACCTTTTTTATCGTTGTTCCGCTGACGGGCTGGGCGGGCGGACTTTATTTTTTAATTACTTTTTTGGCCGTCATACTGCGCACGATTCTATTTATGGTTTATGGACGCCTGAGGCTGCCTCCGCTAAAAAAAACACCTGAAAATGCAGATGATAGTAGGATAAAGGCTAAAAAACCGGACTATAGCGACATTGCAAAGCGCCTTAAATCCCGGTTGCCCCGGCGAATTGCACGCATAACAGTGTATGTCGTTCCCATATATACCCTGGTGTTTATTTTGAATGCCGCAGGCTTATTCAAGCTTTTACGCGAGGCACTTGCCGGTTATGTGGTAACATCCATCATGCCGATGGAATCTTTGTCGGTCATTGTATTAAGCTTTGCGGCTGAATTTACCTCGGGTTTTGCGGCGGCCGGTGCCCTGCTGGAAGCAGGGGTTTTAACCATTAAACAAACCGTTATGGCGCTGTTGATCGGAAATGTCCTGGCGTTTCCGGTGCGAGCACTGCGTCATCAGCTGCCGCGCTATATCGGAATATTCTCGCCCCGGATGGGGACTCAGATTCTGTTGATGGGCCAGGGATTTCGGGTGGCAAGCATTATTGTTGTGGGAATCGTTTATTACTGGATCGGATAGGCTGTTTCTAGGATACAAAAGATTTCAGGTGTCCTTAAGTACAGAAGTCATAAAACAGAGAACAGAAGACAGATGTAGAATCTGAAACTGTAGACCCTGGGGGCAATTCCCCCACACAGAGTGATCAGGCAGTCATCTGTCCTCTGTCTTCTGAATGGTTGATAGATCAATGAAGAAAAAACTCCGCACAGGATTTACCACCGGGACGGCGGCGGCGGCGGCCACCAAGGGGGCACTGAAAATGATCCTGGAAGGCCGCAAACCTGCCCGGGTGCGCATCAGGCTCCTGACCGGCGACGACATCACGATCTCGATTCACAGCTGTCGGCTAAGCGGGGAGGGCACGGCCATATGCACGGTGATAAAGGACGCCGGTGATGATCCGGATGTTACCCATAAAGCCGAAATCGGGGCACGCGTATCGATCAAGGACGTCAGCGGGGGACCGCAGGGCAGCCAAAAGCCGACCATAACGATCCATGGCGGTGAGGGGGTGGGACGGGTTACCAAGCCGGGGCTAGAAGTCCCGCCCGGTGGTCCGGCAATTAATCCCGGCCCAGTAAAAATGATCACCCGGGCTGTCCATGATGTGCTGGAAAATCAGGGGCAGGTCGGCACGGTAGCTACCGAAATTTTCGTGCCGGCAGGAGAAAAGCTGGCTAAAAACACCCTCAATGCCAAACTCGGGATTCTGGGCGGTATATCCATCCTGGGGACCACGGGAATTGTTCGACCCATGTCCCACGATGCCTTTGCGGCCACGATTCGATTGGCCTTATCTGTTGCGCGTGCTGCCGGGCTTGATCATGTGGTGATGACCACCGGCCGTCGTTCCGAGAGGTTTTCCCAGTTGCTGTGGCCGGCAATGGCGGAGGAAGCATTTGTTCAGATCGGTGATTTTTTTAAGTTGTCCCTTGAAGCCGCCGCAAGCCAGTCTGTCATTGGACCGGTTGGCAACCTGGGCACGCGAAATCAGCGGCAATCAGAAACTGGCACAACAGATTTCAGCAGCTAACACCGCCCGGCATGCGTTTGACATCATCGGCCCGGATTGTCCCGGGATCATAACATATGTGGGCCAACAGATTGCCAAATCAGCCCATCGGTTTGCGGGCGGCGGTATCCATATTCAAAGCATCATTTTCGATTATTCGGGAAATGTGGCCTTTGATTCCGACCGTCATGCGAATCAAACTGGGTAGTAAGTTTTGTTCTGATTGGGCCTGACTCGATAACGATGGCAATTTCTGGGTTTCAGGTGTCAGGTTTCAGGTGTCAGTAAAGGCACGAATCAGCATGAACCGATCGTACCGATGCTTATGAAGCCCGTAACCATCATCGGAATAGGGATGACCGTTGAGGATTTGACCGCCAGACACTTGGAAATTATCGATCAGGCTGAAATACTGGTGGGTGGCAAACGCCTATTAAACCACTTTAAAAAATCCCCGGCCCGCAAAAAGTTAATCGGCCGCGATATTGACAGCGTTATTCATTTCATCAGCCGGGAAATGAAAAAAAAGCAGGTTGTCGTTCTGGCCTCCGGCGATCCAATGTTTTTTGGTATTGGCCGACGATTGGTAGAGGCCATCGGTGCGAAAAACACCCGCGTATACCCCAACATATCTTCTGTTGCGGCGGCATTTGCACGCATCAAGGAGCCCTGGGACGATGTGCAGGTGATTAGCCTTCACGGTCGTAAAAATGAGGCCCTTCTTTTCAATTCTCTAGAAGAGGAAAACAAGATCGCCGTTTTCACCGATCCTAACAATAATCCAGCCTGGCTGGCCGCTCGTTTGCTGAAAAATCAAATTATTAATTATGACATCTGTGTACTGGAAGCCATGGGCAGTGAAACGGAAAAAGTCAACTGGTACCCCCTGTCCACAGCAGCACAGATGAAATTTGCGGATCCCAACATGGTTGTACTAAAACCTCGGCCCCCCGGTACGAAGGATAAAAGACCCCTCGTCTTGGGAGGGCCGGAAAGCTGGTACCATCACCAGAATGGATTGATTACCAAGTCTGAAATCAGGGCCATCTCCCTGGCAAAGCTGCGCCTGGCCGCCGATCACATCCTGTGGGATTTGGGGGCCGGAAGCGGCTCGATTGCAATAGAAGCGGCGTTGTTTATTAAAAGGGGACGAATTTTTGCGGTTGAAAAAAAATCCGAACGGGTTGCGCAGATAAAAAGCAATAAAAAGAGATTCGGCATCGGCAACCTGACGGCCGTTCAGGCCCGTTTACCCCGAGGCCTGGCGGAGTTGCCGCGCCCGGACCGGATTTTCATCGGTGGTGGGGGCAAACACTTGAAATCTATTATCTCGGCTGCGGCGCAATACCTTAAACCGCAGGGTATTATGGTCATCAACACCGTCCTCATTCCCAATGTGGAGGCCGCCCGTTTGACCTTGGAAAAACTGGGTTTTGAAACCGACATCATTCAGGTGCAAATCAATCGCAGCCGGCAAATGCCGTGGGCCGAACGGCTGGAAGCCTTGAATCCGGTGTGGATCATATCCGGAATGCGGAAGGTGGAATGATGAAGGCGGAAATAAATAGAAATTCAGAAAATGTCCTAATGGAACCTTTAACCGAAGCAATGGCGAGCTATTAAATGTCGAAACAGTCAAAAAAAGATAATCATAGAGAGAATTCCGCATTCCGCATTCCGACTTCCGAATTCGACAATCCTGTTTTGTTCGTCGGGGCGGGGCCGGGGGATCCGGAACTCATCACGGTCAAAGGCCAGAGAGCTTTAAGGGCGGCCGATCTGGTGATATATGCCGGCTCGCTGGTACCGCAAGCATTGCTCCAGTGGACTCGCGAAGGGACTTCCACCATCAGCAGTGCTTCGATGCACCTGGAGGAAATTGTCACTGAAATTCAAAGAGCCCATAGCGAGGGCCGGCGGGTGGTTCGGTTACATACCGGTGATCCCAGTCTGTATGGTGCCATATACGAGCAGATGTCAGAGCTCAGCAAAAGGGGGATTCCCTATAAGATTATCCCGGGGGTGACCGCTGCCTTTGCTGCCGCAGCTGCCCTGGGAATCGAATATACCTTGCCCGAAGTATCGCAGACGCTAATTTTAACCCGTATGACCGGTCGCACCCCGGTGCCGGAGAAAGAAAATCTAGCGTCGCTTGCCAGGCACCAGGCATCCATGGCCATTTATCTGAGCATGTCCGTTATTGATGAAGTCTCGAAAATACTGTGTGATGCCTATGGTGAAAATTCGCCCTGCGCCGTCGTATATCGCGCCAGTCAACCGGAAGAACAGATAATCTTAACCCCATTAAAGGAGCTGTCTGCCAGAGTTGCGGCCGAGAAAATCACCAAGCATGCCCTGATCGTTGCCGGCAGGGTTTTGGCCATCAATCCTGATGAGCTAATCCATAAATCAAAGCTGTATGATATGAAATTTAAGCACGAGTATCGTAGTTGATTTAAATGAAATCACCCCAGCAACATAAATTAGCCGTCTGGGCGATTACCCCCAACGGCGCCAGGTTGGCCGACAGATTGGCAGACAGTCTCAAGGAGGTGACCGTTTACATCTCCCAAAACCTGCCCCATACAAGATCCTCGCACGTTCTTTTTGAAAGACTCTCTGTGACCCTGGCTGAAAAATTCAGGCAATACACCGGACACATCTTCATCATGTCGACCGGAATTGTGGTAAGGGTTTTGGCGCCCCTGGTACAGAACAAAATCAAGGATCCGGCGGTAGTGGTAGTGGATGATCTGGGTAAACATGCCATCAGTCTCTTATCCGGTCATATCGGCGGTGCCAATGAATTGGCCCGAGACATAGCGCACATCGTCGAAGCCGAACCGGTAATCACCACGGCGACCGACATCAACGCGTTACCGGCCATTGATGTCATCGCCGTTGAAAATGGCCTCGTGATTGAAAATCCCGGCGCCATTAAATCGGTGAACATGGCGCTGCTAAACAAAAAGCGAATAACCGTCCATGATCCCGCAAACTTGCTGGGCGAAATCCTGGATTCCGAGAAATACGAAGCGCTCTTCAACCGAATGCATGACTTTCAAGAGTTTTTACAACAGTTTGAGATTCATAATAATTCATGTGTTTATATTGACGATCGCATTGTCGAACTACCTTCACATGTGCTGATTTTGCGACCGCCCAGCCTGGTCGCCGGTATTGGATGTAATCGCGGTACCGACAGACGGGAAATCGGCAAGCTCCTCGGACAGGTTCTCAAGTCCAATCGTCTGTCATTGTCCAGTCTGACCTGCCTGGCGTCCATCGATGTAAAAAACGACGAAGCAGGCTTGATTGAGACGTCAAGACAACTGGAATTGCCGCTGGTTTTTTTTAAGCGAGAGGAGCTGAACCAGGTCAGGGGAATCCAGAATCCATCACAGATAGTTGAACACCACGTAGGAGTGAGAAGCGTATGCGAAGCAGCAGCAATTCTGGCGTCCCGGAGCGGGACACTGATCGTACCCAAGAACTCAACGAAAAACGTAACGGTGGCCATCGCCCGAACCGCCTCTTTGTCGTTGGAATAGGGCCGGGCAACCCGGAACATTTAACCCGCCGGGCAACTGACATCCTCGGTTCGGTCGAGGTTGTCGCCGGCTACAGTCCTTATATCGAGCTGATCCGCGCCCTGGTTGATGGAAAAGAAATCATCAGCACCGGCATGACCAAGGAGGTAGCGCGGGTGGAGGCCGCCATCGATAAGGCCCTTTCAGGCAAATCCTGCGCCATCGTTTCCAGCGGCGACCCGGGGATTTACGCCATGGCGGGCCTGGTGTTTGAAACCTGCCAGATAAAGGGCGTCGCCATTGCAGGACCGCATTCGAAATCCAGGAGCGGTAATGACGACAACGCACTCACCATAGAAGTTGTGCCCGGCATTCCAGCCCTCGGTGCCGGTGCCGCCTTGCTGGGCGCCCCACTGACCCATGACTTTGCAGCTGTAAGTCTGAGCGATCTGTTAACCCCCTGGGAACTGATTGAAAAACGGTTGGAAGCGGCTGCACGGGCTGATTTCGTCATCGTGCTCTACAACCCCAAAAGTAAAAAAAGAGACTGGCAGCTGAAAAAAGCGCAGGAGATCATTCTTCAGCACAGAGCCGGTGATACCGCCGTGGGGATTGTTGCACGAGCCATGCGGGAAGGACAGCGTATCGATATCATCACCCTGGATAAACTGCACACCGCTGCGGTAGACATGCAAACCACCGTGTTTATCGGCAACAGCACATCGCGTAAGTATCTGGATTTTATGTATACACCAAGAGGATACGCTAAAAAATATAGGATTAAAGAGAATGTCGAATAATGAATTTCGAATATCGAATGTCGAAGGAATGCATCCTGTCTATTTTAAAAATAGAAAGAGCGCAGCGATTCCATCCTTCGATATTCTGCAGTTGGACATTCGATATTCTGCGGTTCGCTGGCCAAATATTTTATGGCGAAGCAACTCTTATTTTAGTCCTAATTGAAAGATTGAGCGTTGAAGACTTATGTCATCTAAAATATTAGATAAAGCTCCTTGCCTGGCGGTTCTTGGAACCGGCTCGGATGTGGGAAAGAGCATCATCACCACTGCCCTGTGCCGTCTGTTCGCGAACCGGGGCATCCGCGTCGCCCCCTACAAGGCGCAGAATATGTCCAACAATTCCGGTGTTACCCCTGAGGGGCTGGAAATGGGCCGCGCCCAAATCGT
>WOR8_10003499_pt1 | contig 15527 bp, 11 predicted proteins | sample DeeMarSeWOR38_10_FD_19890 | JGI IMG/M metagenome (IMG submission 19890) | reverse complement strand
CTAAAATGACTAAAGTGAGCTAAAATGCCTAAAGTTGTGGTGTCGCAACGCTCCATCTTTTTAATTGAATGATAGAATTCCTTAACTTTAGGCACTTTAGATCACTTCCAACTTTAGTCACAATTGTAAAAGTATGGTAAATAAAGCTGATTCCATCTTCGACTATACAAGGGGATAACTGACATCATTGCCCAGGGCGCCTGGAACGGGGGCCGGTTGGTCGACAATTCCATTTATGAAAACAAAGGCATATTCTTTAAAGGCGGCATACCGGTCAACAACCAAACCATCGAGGACCGCATCGGCGTTCGCACCAGAATCGTGGCGCCCGAGGATGAGCGCATCGGCGTTCTGGCTTTTAAGGAGCTGCTGCAAACAGCCGACATCGATCCTGCCCGCATCAAACTGATCATCGGGGCCACCAATATCGGTGAAGACAAATTCGATCCGGGACCGCTTGTCCGGCATTCCTTTGAACTTGTCAAAAACAGTTGCCCGGACGCACGGGTGCTCGATTTATATGCCGGCTGTCCGGGTTTTAATGTGTCTGTTGAGCTCATATTCATCATGTCGCTGGCCGGCATGCTGCAGGCCGGCGACCTGTCTATTATAGTCGGTGCCGAAAACGTGCATCGCGCCAAAGTCTTTGCGCCCGACGACACCGCCAACATCATCTTTGGTGACGATGCCGTGGCCACCGTCCTCGAAACGAAATCGCAAATATCAAAGGCCGGCGTCAACGATTTGCCGGCAAAGGTGAGATTTAACGCCGGGGATGACATCGCCGGTTGCATCGCCGGCGAGCTGCTAAAAATAAGAGGCCCGCATAAGATAGACGGCATCCTTATTGATAATCAACTGGGCATGCTCGAACACCGGGTCCCGGCAATGGCCACCCGGGTTCAGCACTGCCTTGTAGAACAATCCTACCCCGAGGCGGCTGCTAAGGGGACCTTCAAAAACTTTCGCAATGCCCTGGCCTTTTATAATAAACATGTCAATGCCTTTGCTTTTGACGTGATGACGGTTGACCGCCGGCCGGACCATATCGCCCGGCTGGCAAATGCATATACGGCCTCGGGCAGGCACAAAACCATCGCCTCAATATACCTTGGCGCCAATCGAGATGTTGTCCTTCGTTTGCACAGGGGCAAAGGGGATTTCAGCCGGAAGCCCAGATGGGGCATCGTTGACACGCTGACCCGGAGCCACGGCTGTTTTGCCCCCTATATCGAGGTCCTGCCGTTTACCGACCGGGCAAAGATGTTCGGACACATGAATGGTAAAGGCGTATTTCTGCATGCCACCCGTGGCGCAAAGTACCACCTGGAAACTTTAATGGCCCCCCATAACCTGGACATGGATGATATTGACCTCCTGATAGAACATCAGGCCAATTTTGCCATGATCCCGCTGACCCTTGAGCAGGTGCTTGATGGCAGCAAAGCAGACCCAAAACAGGCAGCTGCGGATCTTATCGCCAACAAAATGGTGACCAATATTCATGTGCGCGGAAATTGTTCGGTTGTCTGTATGCAAAGATTGCCCTACGATCTTGAGCGCGGTGCCCTGCGACCGGATAGCATTCAGGGGTATGCGGTCAATCAAAACCTTGAAAACCTGAGAAAGGCAAAGACGATCCTTTACGATTCCATCGGGGCGGGTATGACCAGAAGTTCCTTTTTGCAAAGGAAAAAATAGCAGCGGTCAACATTAAAATGAGTTGAAGCGTCCTACATAAAGCAGCCTGTATCATGATGAACATCTCCGGGTGACAGCCATGCCGGTTAGACGCAAAATAACAGTACCCATTATTTTTATACTGCTGGTGATTCTCATCGGAGGGGGTTTATTTTTTTTGGCGGCGTATTTTCTTCCCGGGTTAATCGAATCCAGGCTGATCTCCATTTTAAAAAAGGATGCCGGAATCTCAGAATTATCGCTGAATTTTAGGCAGTTGGATCTTGATGGAGCCGATCTGGGACCGTTGCGCCTGGGTTCGCCCGAGAATCCGGCACTGATCGTACGGTCTGTACAGGTGGACTACGCAGCCGCTGAACTGTATCGTAAAAAAATTAAAAAAATTGCGGCCAGCGGCGTTGAACTTTACGTGGAGCATAAAAACGGCCAGTGGGGGCTTCGCGGTTTCGACCTAAAGCAATTGCTGCGACAGTTCAAAGCCAGCCCGGCAAACGACAGTGCTGCCAAGAATGGCGCCCTGCCAATACCAGAGCATATTGACATCAACAATGGCCTCCTCATCTGGGCCTCAGACGAAACGACGTATCGCCTGGCATTTGAAATCGATGTGGTGCCGCACGAGAGTGCCGATCACATTTTAGTCGCCAGCGTCTGTCTGTATCCCCGCGGACTGCCGGTACGCGCTGTCGCCCAAATTGATTTAAAGCAAAACCAAGTCAGATCTGAATTTAGCGCATCGAATTTAGAGCTGTTGCGCTTTGCAGACGTATTTCAACGCATCGATGGTTTGACCCTGAGCGGGGCTGCCAGCCTGGCGGCAGATGCCCGCATGAGCCTGGATCCGTTTGCGGTTTCATCTTTCAAGGGACGCTTGGAGGGCTCCGCTCTGGGGATTGTCTATAAAGGCCTTCGGTTCCGGTCCCCCTCAGGCGATACCTTACAGAGTCTGCCGCTTGCCGTTGTTTTTGAAAGCCGCAAACCGGGTAAAATCGATATCAGACTTTCAAATCTTGTCCTGCGCGCACCCTTAAAGGCGCGCCTGTCGGATTTCGCCGCAACCCTGCAATCCTCGGAAACGGGCACCGAATTTTCCGGACATTTCAATGTGGCCGCTGATGTGACAGATGATCCGCCAAAGGACCCTGCAGGGCTGCAATTTAAGCTGCCGTTCAGGTTGCCGCTAAAATTTTCCGGCCATCTGGCCAGAGATCACCAGTGGCGCTTTGAGTTGGTCAGCGCAGACCGCGAAACCCCTGTACAAAAACAAATGGCATTTGAATATCACCCATACCGCATTTCCGCTGACAGGCCCTCTTTTGACTTCAGCGCTCGAGGTGTCGGAGGACTTTTCGATACGACCTACACGCTGCAGGCTGCCGCTGTGCGTGTCGCCGCTGAGGGGGTAAACATTTTCTCTCCCCGGTTCGTCTTAGAAGGCGCAACAAATTTCAATGCCGATACGACCCGCGGCGGGGTGTCAGATTTTAATATCGATTTGTCCGGCTCTGTAGTAAAAGCCGCATCGGCCACCATTCGGCCAAAGCGTCTGTCTGCAGGCGGGCGGCTGGTGCGCAACCAACAGGGCAAACACAGCATTGCCGGGCGGTTGAAATTTGCCGATACCCGCTTTGAGGCAAACCCGGCAAACATTGCGCTCCAGGGAGCGCAGGGCAGCATCCCGTTTCAATTTCCGGCTGCCCATTCAGGCCAAAGAGGGGTGATTTCAATAAAAAACATACGCTTCAATCAACTGGACCTTGGATCGGTACAGGCAGACGTTCAGCAAACGGCCTCCGGTCTGGCCTTCAGCGGCAAAATGAAAAATCCGATCTTGCCGGCGCTGGCGATTCAATTTACAGGCACCTCCGATTTTAAGCATGCTGACGGACATCAAACTCGGGCCGGCTTCACGATCTCTTATCCGCTAACAGCACCGGAAATCGATCTGGGAAAATTTTTCCCGGCCGCACAGGGCTTTAGCTTTAGCGGCAAGCTCTGGGAACAGGGTGATATCGTCTTCGGAAAAAACGGATTGCAGGCCGTCGCTCGAACAGGTATACAAAACGGCGTCTTGCGACACCAGAAAAATAAAATTGCAGTTACCGGAATTCAGACTGAGCTGTTGATTCAGGATCTGGCAAAATTCCGCAGTGCTCCCGGTCAGAAGCTCAAATTCGACCGCGCGTCTTTGGGTGAAATGAATATCGATAACGCCGAAATCGATTTTCAGATCGAATCGGCCCAGTCGTTTCTGATCGAAAAGAGCCATTTTATGTGGTGCGATGGAAATGTGGACGCACCGGCAATTCGGTTTAAACCCGGAATCAACGATTACCAGCTGATCCTATATTGCGACCGATTAAATCTGGCCAGGGTGATGCAACAATTCGGGGCGGCCAGTGTGGAAGCTGAAGGGCAGTTAAACGGCCGAATCCCCATTCAAATTAAAAACGGGCAGTTAAGCTTTAAAGACGGGTTTCTGTATACGACGCCCGGTCAACCCGGCAAGATTCGCATGAAAGACACTGAGATCCTGACAGCCGGAATTCCAAAGGACGCACCGCAGTATGTTCAAATGGAGCTTGCCAGAAAGGCCCTGGAAGATTATGATTACACCTGGGCCAAACTCAATCTGACAACCGAGGGTGAAGATTTACTGTTAAACATGCAGCTGGATGGAAAGCCGTCTCAATCCTTGCCGTTCGTTTACCAAAAAGACATAGGGGGATTTGCCAAGGTTGAAGCCGGCGTTCAGGGCTCGACCTTTCAGGGCATTCGACTGGATGTCAATTTCAGACTGCCGCTGAATAAAATTATGCAATACCAGGAGCTCATACAATTGATCCAAAAAAGCAGGGAGCCATAAAATGATAAAATCCGTATTGCGCATACTTGCTGCCGTATTGATCTTGACCGTTGCCGGCTGTACCCAGCACAAAGTCGAAGTGGCGCCTGTTGAGGTCAAACCGATTCACATCACCATCGACGTCAATGTAAAGGTCGATCGTGCCCTGGATGATTATTTTGGCGATATTGATGCGGCTGAAGATCAGCTCAAATAACAGGCGATCGTAAAGCCGGTGAGTCAACGACCACCTGCACAGCGGGTGGCTTGGATTTTACCGCGGAAAAAGACAGGGGCACGCAGTGCCCCGATGGTTGCGGGGGAAACCCGTTAAAACAGCAGCGGCTGATTGATAAAACCAAGGAGAGCCTTCGTATGAAACAGCGAACATCAGCAAAAATGTTGGCCGTATTACTGATTGGATTTTTTGTGCTGGGCGTGGCGGCATTCGCAGATGATATCAAAGCCCGAATGAAAAGTCGCCTGCCGGTTATCAAGGAGCTAAAGTTGCAGGGTATCGTGGGCGAGGACAATGCGGGTTTTCTGCAATTTGTAGGCGACAAAAAAGTGAGTGCCGATGTGGTGGCGGCCGAAAATAAGGACCGCCAAACCGTATACCAGACGATCGCCAAACAGCAAGGCACCACAGCGGAGCTGGTGGGCAAGCGTCGTGCCCTGCAAATTGCCCAAAGGGCAGAACCGGGCGAATGGGTGCAGGATGCCGGCGGTCAATGGCTGCAAAAGTAATGGCTTTCCCTCCATCGCCGGCAAGGCTGCGGAACACGGGCAGGTGTCAGCAAGCAGAATGCCAGGAGCGGCTTTCGGGCTGAACGTTCGACCGAGCTCACGCCGCGGTCTCAATTCGATGTCGATTGGCGATATGATATGAATGCGGTTTGTCCACCCCGTGCATGCGTCTGGATATTATACCGCTTGTCATAAATACGTTCCGAATCAATCCGAATAAAAGGATGGCGGTATAAGCGGTTGTAGCAAAAAAACCTTCCGCAAACGAAACGTTTTTTTGACAATCGCTATATCTGTCGGCCGCCCCTTCCATTATGTGCGACCCAACCGTCAGATCTAACCGACAGTTTGTTCTACAACAGCTTTCACATTGTTCAATAACGATGTCGAGGGGATTACAACGACGTCCCGCTCACTGACTCTGGTGACGAATCGAGGTCTGTCCTGGTGCGCTATATAGGCCTTCTTGAGTTCTTCGCTCAAGTGATTGAGGCGGGTCGGAGAAAGCCCCTTCTCATCGACTAGCGATTTGAAGTTGACAATTTTATCGCCCTCCTCGATCCACATGATTCCAAATTTCTTCGGAGGCTTGCCGACGAAAATGTAAACAGATTCTTCTGCTGGCACCACTTCGATCGGATCTTTGATTTCATCTGCCAGTTTTTCAAGTGGGGAACGTACGGATTCTAATTGCTTGGCAGCCGGGGCTGATGAATCAAGTGAAGGATAATCGTGCTTGTCACTAAACATCTTTCCAAAAATACCCATAGCTCCTCCTTCTGTATGAGGGCGAGCCACGGGATACGGAAACAATCAACATCAGCAGTCGCGGTTGTGCGGGGGATGAAGTGGCTACGCCTCGTTTTTCCCCCAGTCCGAACTGTTACCTAAATTGGTACCATCTATACAGGCCGCTGTCAAGTCAGGTGCAATTTGGCCAAAGCTCACTGACATATTTACCACAGGCTTGGAAGTGAAGTCATCGATTTCATGGATAAGTCGGAACAGCTGACCTTTCATACGAGCCGCCAACCTGATTGAATATGGCTATATTGCAGCCGGGTGGCATTTCCGGCCGATTTAGCAGATGCGGAACCGCGGGCTTTGAAGATGGGATTTTTTGCACTTTGGACAGCGACCCGGACGGGTAAACCGTTTACGATTTTCAAATTCATAGCCGCATACCAGACATGTTGCCGGTGTGATGATGATTTTCTTGCCCTGAGATGAAACCGACCGGGAAATGTGAGCCAGGTGCTCGGTCACTTCCTTTTCTGCTATCCCGATTTCCCCGGAAATTTCCCGGGCACTCATTTCCGATTCACGTAAAAGGGATATGATCTTCTGGCGAATGGTGGGCATGGTCTTCCGTTGGCGTAATTGAGTAGTGGAGTAATGGAGTAATGAAAAGTTTCAGGAACCAACACTCCACCACTCCAATGCTCCATTACTCCAGCTGAATTTACCTATTTCGCAACAACAATATAAGACGTCATTTACAGCTATTCGGCCTCGAATTCGGGTAGTACCTCCTCCTTGAGCAGACAGCACCCAATTTTATAGTCCGGTACGCCGGCAACCGTATAGCTGATATTGCCGGGCTGAATCAGTTTGTTCATCACGCAGCCCTCCGGAATATTCAGTTCAAACAAATCACTCTCGTTGAGCCTGGCGGTGGGGATCAGCTGATTGTCTTTTAATTCCAGGCTGTGAATGGGAAGATCTTCACACAGCGGGCATTGATAAACCCGGCCGTTGGGAAAGATGAAATAGTTCCGGGCCACGCGGCCGGCGCATTCAAAAGTTTCTGCAGGCTCCAGATACACTTTGGGATAGCTGACGGTTATTCCCCGGGCGGCAATTTTTTGAGCCAGCGGGGGGATCATTTGCAGCCATTCGGACCGCGAAACCTGTAAAGCGCCTCCTGCAACGGGTTCGCTCGCTTTGCCGCGCAAACCGATGACCTGAATAAAAAAGCGGTTAATTCCCAGATCGCTTAAAAGCGCCGGCATGAGTTCCAATTCATCTAGATTGGCCCGGCTGACCGTATAAATCAGGCTGGTAGCGAAACCGGCAGAAACGGTTTTGCGGATGCCGTTGATGCAGGCGTCATAGGACCCTTGCCCGCGAAGGGCATCGTTGGTTTTACGGGTGGCGCCATCCAGACTGAAGCTGAAAAAATCAACTTCCTCCGGACCCACCTTGTCGAGGATATCATGAAACAGAAATCCATTGGTATCGATGGTAATGGAATTGAAACCCCGGCCGCGCGCATATTTGACGGCCTCGGCCAGATTCGGATGCAGGGTCGGCTCGCCCCCTAAAAAGATCAGATTGGTGGCGGCGCTGTTATCGGAAAACACATCCAGCCAGGCTTTAATGGTATTCAAGGGCACACGGCCTTTGCCGTGTTGTGCGGGGTTGATATAGCAATGCCGGCAGTTAAGGTTGCATTCAGTAAGAATATGAAAAAAAAGATTGGCGGAATTTTTAGAAAAAGCAACGGTTTTTCTAACGGTCATAATTGCCCGATCAATCGTTTAACTTTCTTTTTGGCCATAATCAGCTCTTCATTTGTGGCCCGTAAACGGATGGACATAAATTCTGCAAAAATGCGGTAAAGTAACAGCAGAAAGTCCAATTTTTCGTCCTCGCTGCTGCTCAGCGACATTCTTTTCTTGGCGGATGTGTCCACCGCCAGACAGATGGTTTGGCCGACGGCAAATACGGAAGCAGAACGGCTCATGCTGTCGATAATGCGCATTTCGCCAAAAATTTCACCTTTTTTATCAATGGTACCAATTTCCATCTGTTCCTTGGTGATCTTTATTTTGCCGGAAAGAAGAAAATACAGCCAGGGATCCCGATCCCCTTCTTTTATGATGCGCTCGCCGTCTTCATATTCGCGAATCTTGCTCAGTCGCAGCAGCTTTCCCAGGCTTTTGGTTTCAAAATTCTTGAGGGCGGGAATTCCCAATAATTTTTGGATATTTTCAATATTATCTTTTAGGTAGCGTGATTCAAGCATACATTCCTCCAGGCAACCGGGCGGGTCTAAAAATGGCTTACCGTTATTATTTTATACCGCCCCTCCTGAAAGGGCAAGGAGGAAATCTTAACCGCCTTGAATCATTATAAATCTTTATATGGCCCCCTTGGTTTTTACATCTTTCAGTAGCCAGGTTGTGCATTTAACAGAAGTCAGAGGTCAGAAGACAGAAGACAGAATTTAGATCGGATGCTTGTTTACGGCTTTGATACTCTGTTTTCTGTCATCTGACCTCTGTCATCTGTCTTCTGTCCTCTATTAATCCGTGACCTCCAGACAGTGCTTGGACACCATCTCATCAAAGCTGACCGGATAGCACCCATCAAAACAAGCTCTGCAAAAATGCTGTTTTGGATTCTCAAGTCCGGTGGAATTCAACAGACCTTCAATGCTCAGATAGTGCAGCGAATCAAGCCCCAGAAAATCCTTGAGCTCGGCAACCGACTTGCGGGCTGCGATCAGTTCCCCGCGGGTCGAAAAATCGATGCCGTAGTGACAGGGGAACCGGTGGGGCGGCCCGGCCACCCGCATGTGCACACGCCGCACGCCTAATTTTCGCAGGGAGTTTACCCGTGTTTTAATAGTGGTGCCCCTGATTATGGAATCTTCAATAATAATCAGATCTTTGCCCTTGAGAAGCTCTTTGACCGGATTCAGTTTAATCCGCACGCCGAAATCACGCATACTCTGAGTGGGCTGGATAAAGGTTCGGCCGACATAGTGATTCCGAATCATCCCCAGCTCAAAAGGAATGCGGGATTCTTCCGAATACCCCAGCGCCGCATAGGTCCCGGAATCGGGAAACGGCATCACCAGATCCGCGTCCACGGGCGCCTCCCGGGCCAGACAGCGCCCGTGGGCTTTGCGTGTCGAATAGACGTTTTGGCCGTAAATGGTGCTGTCCGGCCGCGCAAAATAGATAAATTCGAAGATACAAAATGCCCGGGTCGGTGCAACCGGCAGTTGAATGCTTTTGATGCCGTCTTTACCGATAATGACGATTTCACCGGGATCGATTTCACGGATAAGTTCAGCTTCAACCAGATCAAAGGCACAGGTTTCCGATGCCAGGACATAATTGCCGTTGAGTTTACCCAGACACAGGGGCCGAAAGCCGTGGGGATCTTTAATTCCGATAACCTCACCTTTACTGGTCAGCATAATGATGGAATAGGCGCCCTCAAGCCGCGATACTGATTCAACCAATGCCTGCTCAAATCCGGACTTGAGGTTTTTGACAAAAAGATGCAAAAAAATTTCGCTGTCCATGGTGGACTGAAAAATGGAACCGGCGGCTTCGAGTTCATTTTTAAGGATATGCGCATTGGTAAAATTGCCGTTGTGGGCCACCGCATAGGATTTTTTGCGATGGCGAATCCGAAAAGGCTGGGCATTGGTCAAAATGGAGCTACCGGTTGTTGAATAGCGCACGTGGCCTATGGCGCTGCCGCCGTCCAGCCGCGACAGATGGTCCATGTCGAAAACATCTGATACCAGCCCCATGCCTTTATGCTCGCTAATCTGCATGTCCTTGGCGACCGCGATACCAGCGCTTTCCTGCCCCCGGTGTTGCAGGGCATACAGGCCGAAATACGTCAGCGCAGCCGCTTCCGGGTGATCATAGATGCCAAAAATCCCGCAGGCCTCACGGGGTTTGTCATCATCGAAACTCGAAATTTGAAACTTGACACTGGATGTTTCTTCAATCTTCATTTAGCTTGGGACTCCTGGTAAACACATTCAAATTTCACTGTTATATTCCTGGATCGTCTTAACGGTCATTTTCTTTTGGCGCAAGGTTTCAATGGCCTTGAAAATCGCCATGCCGCCGGCCGTGGTGGTGGCGTAAGGTATTTTATAGCGCAGGGCATTGCGCCGGATATGGTAGCCGTCGCGTCGGGTCTCACCACCGATGGAGGTATTGATGATCAGCTGGATCTCGGAATTTTTGATGGCATCCACCACATGCGGGCGGCCGACGGATACTTTGTTGATAGCTTTATTGGGGATCCCGTGATCGGCCAGAAATTGAGATGTGCCATAGGTGGCCATAATATCAAATCCGGCATCCCGATATTTGGCGGCCACAGGCAACACGGTTTTTTTGTCAGCGTCGATCACACTGATAAAAACCGTGCCGCTGGTCGGCAAATTCTGACCGGCGCCCAGCTGAGCCTTGGCATAGGCCGACCCGAAGTCCGGACCGATCCCCATGACCTCTCCGGTTGATTTCATTTCCGGACCCAGCAAAATATCGACATCCGGAAAGCGATCAAAGGGCAGCACCGCCTCTTTAACCGACAGGTGTGTTGGAACGATTTCAGCGGTTAAGCCCAGCTCTTTTAGGGATCGACCCAGCATCACCTTGGTCGCCAGTTTGGCCAGGGGCACCCCGGTGGCCTTGCTGACAAACGGGACGGTGCGGGATGCCCTGGGGTTTACCTCCAAGACATACAGCTGGCCGTCTTTCAGGGCGTACTGAACATTCATCAGGCCCACCACTTTTAGTTCGCTGGCCATGGCTTTGGTGGCCCGGGTGATCTGGTCGAGAAACTGCGGCTCAATATTAACCGGGGGCAGTACACAGGCCGAGTCGCCGGAGTGCACACCGGCTTCTTCGATATGTTCCATGATGCCACCAATAATGGTGCTCTGCCCGTCTGAGATGGCATCCACGTCAAATTCAAACGCATCCTCGACAAATTTATCAATTAGAACCGGGTAACCCGGTGAGGCTAAAATCGCCAGACGGGTAAAATTTTCAAGACCGGCCCGGTCGTAGACAATTTTCATGGCCCGCCCGCCGAGCACGTAGGATGGACGCACCACCACCGGATAACCAATGGTTTCGGCCACCTTCAGCGCATCATCAACGTTTAAAGCCGTTCCGTTGGCCGGCTGGATCAGACCGAGCTTGTTGAGCATGGTCTGAAACAGCTTGCGGTCTTCGGCACGATCGATGCTCTCGGGCTGTGTCCCCAGGATCGGAACCCCGGCGGCATGCAGCCCAACTGACAGGTTCAGCGGCGTTTGACCGCCAAATTGAACAATGACCCCCATCGGATTTTCGGTTTCCACGATGTGGAGCACGTCTTCATGGGTCAGGGGTTCAAAATACAATTTGTCGGACGTATCGTAATCGGTGCTGACCGTCTCGGGATTGCTGTTGACCATGATGCTTTCGACACCTTCTTCGCGCAGCGCAAAAGAAGCATGCACGCAGCAATAGTCAAATTCGATTCCCTGCCCGATGCGATTGGGGCCGCCGCCGAGAATCATGACCTTTTTGCGATCCGATACGCGGGCTTCGTTTTCCAATTCATAAGTGGAGTAATAATAGGGGGTGGCGGCCTTGAATTCCGCCGCGCAGGTATCCACCAGTTTGTAAACCGGTCGCAAACCCAGGGCTGCGCGCCTTTTTTTGATCTCTGACTCGGTAACACCTGTTAAGTGGGCTAACTGGATGTCTGAAAAGCCCCACTCTTTGGCCTTCTTTAGCAGCGCATCCGAAAGCATAGCGCCGGTGGTTTTAATTTGCTGCTCCAGGTCAACAATTTGTGCGATCTGATGAATAAACCAGGGATCGATCCCGGTCATTCTATAAATCGTGCGCACCGGGATCCCCATTAAAAGAGCATAACGCAGATAAAATATGCGCTGTGAGTTGGGTGAGGTCAGTTTTTGCTGAATCTCAGATTGGGACGGCAGCCCGTTTTTGCCGTCCGGTTCCCGGACCGGATCTTTGCCGTCGGCCCCCAGTCCATAGCGACCGATTTCAAGGGAGCGCAATCCTTTTTGTAAGGCTTCTTTAAAGGTCCGACCGATGGCCATGGTTTCACCCACTGATTTCATGGAGGTGGTCAGAAAGTCCGGTGTTTCGGGAAATTTTTCAAATGTCCAGCGGGGCACTTTGATCACGCAATAGTCCAGAGTGGGTTCAAAAGAAGCCAGGGTTTCACCGGTAATATCGTTGCTGATTTCATCGAGGGTATAGCCCACCGCCAGCTTGGCGGCAATCTTGGCAATCGGGAAACCGGTGGCTTTGGATGCCAGTGCGGAGCTGCGCGACACCCTGGGGTTCATTTCAATAACCACCATTTCACCATCTTTGGGGTTAATGGCGAATTGCACATTGGATCCGCCCGTGTCGACCCCGATTTCGCGCATGATGGCAATCGCCCCGTTGCGCATCAGCTGGTATTCTTTGTCACTGAGGGTTTGGGCCGGCGCCACCGTGATACTGTCGCCGGTATGGATTCCCATCGGATCCACGTTCTCAATCGAACAGACAATGACCACATTGTCCTGTTTGTCGCGCATAACCTCCAGTTCATATTCCTTCCAGCCCATCACCGATTCTTCCAGCATGATCTGGCCGATCAGGCTGGCATCCAGACCGGCCCTGGAAAGCTGGTAAAGATCTTCGGCGTTGTATGCGACCCCCCCGCCGGTGCCGCCGAGGGTGAAACTGGGGCGCACAATAATGGGAAATCCGATCCGGTCGGCAATCTCACGGACCTCCACCATGCTTCTAGCGATGCCACTCTTGGGAATACGCAATCCAATGTTGGTCATGGCCCGGCGAAAAAGATCGCGATCTTCTGCTTTTTGGATGGCGGATGTGGAGGCACCGATCATTTCAACGCCGAATTTTTCCAGAACCCCTCTTTGGGCGACCTCGATGGCCGTGTTCAAGCCGGTCTGCCCGCCAAGCGTCGGCAACAGAGCATCGGGCTTTTCCCGCTCGACGATCAGTGACACCGCTTCGGGAGTCACCGGCTCGATATAGGTTCGATCAGCCGTTTCCGGGTCGGTCATGATGGTAGCGGGATTGGAGTTGACCAGGATGACTTCGAACCCTTCCTCTTTGAGGGCTTTGCAGGCCTGGGTTCCGGAATAATCGAACTCACATGCCTGGCTGATAATAATCGGGCCGGCGCCGATGATTAAGATTCGATGGATGTCTGTTCGCTTGGGCATAAATTAATTTTTAGTTGAATTTTTTTATTGGTTTTATTCGTTTAATTGGTTGCAGCGAAATCAAAGCGCATATTCCAACCAATATAACAAATGGAACCAATCAAACCTTATTTCATCAATTCTTTAAACTCATCGAAAAGATAACGGGCATCGTGCGGACCTGGAGATGCTTCAGGATGGTATTGCACCGAAAAGATCGGGTATTTGCGGTGCCGAAAGCCCTCCAGGGTGTTGTCATTCAGGTTTATATGGGTGATTTCAACATCATTTTCCCGGAGCGATTCCGTATCCACGGCAAAACCATGGTTCTGGGAGGTAATTTCGACCTTTCCGGATCGGAAATTTTTGACCGGTTGATTAGCACCCCGATGGCCGAATTTCAACTTAAAAGTTTTTGCGCCCAGCGCCAGCCCGAGGAGCTGGTGACCCAGACAAATCCCGAAAATAGGTCGATAGTCCAACAGCGATCGTATGGTCTGAATGGCATCGGTTACCGGCTCGGGGTCGCCCGGACCGTTTGAAAGAAAAATGCCGTCGGGCGCCATGGCTTCAATCGTTGCGGCTGCTGTCGAAGACGGAACCACTACCAGCTCAAAACCGGCCAGTTCAAGTTGTCGCAAGATGTTGAATTTAATTCCAAAATCAAAAGCCACGACCGAGCGTTTGGCCCCGCGATGCTGCCAGACCGTCTGATCCAGCGGGCGTCGTTCGGGATCGAAAAATTGCGGTCTGCCGTTACCCCAGTAAAAGGGTTGCAGGGTCGTCACCTTTTTTGCCAGATTCAATCCGGCCATCTGTGGAATGTCATTGGCTCTTTTCACTAAAGATTCCGGTGGGAGTTCATCGGTCGAAATAACGGCCCGCATGGCACCGGCATTGCGGATGTGGCGGGTTATGGCCCGCGTGTCCAGACCTTCGACACCCATGATATTCTGGTCGATGAGGTAATCCGCCAGACTTGCTGTCGAACGATAATTGCTGGGATAAGGCTGATATTCTTTAATGATAAAGGCGGCCACCTGTATGCGGTCGGATTCAATGTCCTCCGGATTGACCCCGTAATTTCCGATCAGCGGATAGGTCATGACCACCATTTGCCCGCTGTATGAGGGATCGGTGAGGACCTCCTGGTAGCCGGTCATGCTGGTATTAAACACGACCTCACCGGTTGCCTCCCCGGGGCCGGTAAAAGACCGGCAGGGAAACGTGCGGCCGTCCTCCAGTGCTAGTAATGCATCCATAAAAATAAATTTTTGTTTTATTGGTTTTATTTGTTCGATTGGTTCAATTTGTTTAGAAGATATGGCCCATTAACGCAACCAATAAAACCAATGGAACCCATCAAACCCTTTAAACTACTCAATTGATGTGTTTTCGACCAAGTCCCACACCCCGCACGGACAGGCGCCGGCACAAAAGCCGCAGCCGATGCACAGATTTTCATCCACGACATATTCATAGGCGTTATTTTCAAGCGCTTTTCTGCTGATGGCCGCCTGGGGGCAAACGGCAACACAGATGCCGCAGTCCCGGCAGGCACCGCATGATGAGCATTGCGACCCGCAGTGATCCAGATCGGCAAATTCGGTGATTCGTGGATCAAAGTATTCCAGCGTCACCCGCCGACGATCGATCATGGGGCGCTTTTGGAAAGCCGGGCGTTTGCCCTCGATCATATCGCAAATCGTGCGGGCCACAATGCGTCCCGAGCCAATGGCTTCGGTCAGCAGACCCGGGCGAACCACATCGCCGATGGCAAAAATCTGCATGTCCGAAGTCTGATAGTTTTCGTTGACTTTAACAAATTCATTTTCGGTCCGGACGCTTGCGGGAATAAATTCCAGATCCGGCACATCGCCGATAGAAACGATGACGGTATCGGCCGGCAGTTCCTCGCCGGTTGTGAGTCTAACGCCGGTGGCGGTAATTTCCTCGGTAAGCACCGGCCATTTGAATTCGGCGCCCACAGCCTCGGCCGCCTGCCTTTCTTTGCCGAAAGACAGCGTTTTCTGAATATCGAGCAGGGTGATTTTGCGGGCCCCCAGACGATGGGCCTCCGCGGCCGCATCACAGCCCACGTTGCCGGCACCGATAATGACGACATGTTCACCTACCCGGGCTTTGTCGGCTTTGGCATTTTCCAGAAATTCAAATGCGGTCAGGGCCCTCTCGTTGCCGGGTATCGGCAGACGTCTGGGCTTCTGC
>WOR8_10005406_pt1 | contig 15532 bp, 10 predicted proteins | sample DeeMarSeWOR38_10_FD_19890 | JGI IMG/M metagenome (IMG submission 19890) | reverse complement strand
TGTACCGGTCCATATCAACGAGATCAGGTTGATCCCTCGCACCACCCGTCCATGCTTGCCCGACCAGTGACTTGTCACCAGCGCCATCTGCGCAGCATAAGGCTTGTCCAAAGTGCTGTCATCGAGAACCAGAACCCCGGTCTTTCTCTCAACCAGCGGTTCAACTTCTTGCCACAGCATCTCACTATCCGGTGGCAATCGCTTCAGCAGTCGCATGTAGGCGTCGTGCGCTGGCGCTTGTTCTCCAGCCGGGTGGGTTCGCGAGGCTTCAACACTGCTAAACACTTGTTGCGCCGCGATCAGAAAGTTGATGTAGTCCATTTCATCACATTTTGGCGGGTTCATGCCTCAAGTTTAGCATGCCCTCTTTCAACTCCGTAACTCCTATTAAATACTAGACCTCTTGCATAAGTATGCCATAATAGGCGAATGAGATATGAAGAGATCAAAGAATGGAAAGAAACAGACTTCAAGCGGCTCACTGGAGTGAAGCACGAAACCTTCAAGAAGATGTTAGCAGTTCTCAATCAAGAGTTACCCAGTTTTGGGCGTCCTCCAAAGTTGAGCCAGGCAGACCAATTGCTGATGACCTTGATGTATTGGCGAGAATATCGCACACAATTCCATATTGCTGGTTCGTATGGCATTAGTGAAGCAACGGTTTGCCGGACGATCAACAAGATTGAAGATGCACTGGTGCGTTCAGGCGAATTCCGTTTGCCAGGCAAGAAAGTGCTTCAACCAAGTGACACGCTCATCGAAGTTGTTCTTGTAGATGTGAGTGAGCAGCCGATTGAACGCCCGAAAAAAAGCAAAAACGGCACTACAGCGGCAAAAAGAAGCGTCACACCCAGAAAGCACAGGTGATCATCCATCGGCAGCACCCATGATTTTCGCCTGTTCAAAGAGAGCAAGACTGTCATGGCGTATCAAGTGCTCTGCCTGGCAGATGCAGGCTACCAGGGTTTAGCTGACTTGCACGCTAACAGTCAAACACCCAAGAAGAAGTCAAAGCATCATCCGCTGACAGTTGAACAGAAAGCTAATCGTGATTTGGCTCGTCAACGCATCTTCGTTGAACATGCTATTCGTAAGGTAAAGGTCTTTCGTATCCTGAGTGAACGCTATCGCAATCGACGCAAGCGTTTTGGATTGCGCTTCAACTTGATCGCTTCACTTTACAATCTCGAACTCACATGACTTTTGCAAGAGGTCTAATATGTAAAACAACTTCTCTCAAGCTTATAATCTTGCTCAACCCACTCGAAACGCTATAAAAGGTAGCCCTATGAAACGGTTTAAAAACTGGTTAGAACCTCCTTTTTTTGAAGAAGATATTGAAAAAACGATCACCGCAAGTCTCCTCAATTCAATCTTGCTCACTATACTCATTGGGCCAATTGTTTTTTCCATATCAGCAATCGTTAATCAAGAAAACCCTTTACGCTCGCTCACAATAAACATAGCAACCTTTTTCTTCCTATGTAGCTTGCTTGTTCCTCTTCACAAAGGATACATAAAACATGCTATCGTAGGAACTATTGTCACATTGTTCACCATCTTTACTTTGGTGGCAACGATGCACACGGGAGTAAGCTCCCCAGTTCTTAACGGTCTTATTCTTGTTGTTATGATAGCCGGCCTGTTACTTGGCAAGCGCCCCGCGTTCATCACTGCCTTTCTTGGAGTGTGTACAGGTCTGTTACTCCACGCTTTAAATAGAGCAGAGCTAATTCCATTTGCCAACTCACTTCAATTATCTGAAATATCAACCTGGATCATTCTGAGCGTATTTTTAGGGATTGCTGCCGCATTTGTGGGTATGTCGCGTTCAATGACAAATAAGGCATTGGTCGAACAGCAAGAAGCACAAAACGCCCTGCGTGCCAGTGAAGGAACTCTCCGCGCTTTATTGGAAGCATTACCGGACGTAATCTTCCGGATTGATCGCTCCGGTACTTTTCTCGATTACATCCCGGCGAAAGAGTTTGAAACATTGATACCGCCGGAAGAATTTTTAGGAAGAAAACTTGAAGAAGTGCTTCCACCTGACTTGGCGGAACTGACACAATATTACATCGCAAGAGCACTGGATGAAAACCTGGTGCAAACATATGAATATTCTCTCCCATCTAAAGATGACTTGCTCTATTTTGAATCGCGAATGGTCAAGACCGAATCGGATACTGTGTTGGCGATTGTCCGAAATGTAACCACTCGCATCAATGCAAAACAAATGAACGAGGAAGTGCTTGGAGTTTTGGAACGGCGCAACACCCAACTCCGTATTGCCGCTGATGTTGCTAAAACATGTAGTAGTATCCTGGACCCCGACCTCCTGGTTCAACAAGCGGTAGACCATATTCAGCGCGGATTCGACCTATATTACGTTGGGCTCTTCCTGGTGGATTCTACGGGTCAAACAGCTATCTTGATTGCGGGCAGCGGGATAGCTGGCAAAAATATGCTTGCTGATGGGCATCATCTTCAAATTGAAGCACCATCCATGATTGCATGGTGCATACGCAACGGGCAGGCACGCATCACTCAAGATGCCGATGTTGATAAAGTGCGGTATCCAAACCCCCATCTGCCTGATACGCGTTCCGAATTGGCACTGCCTTTAATCAGTCGCGGGCGGGTAATCGGAGCACTGACTGTACAAGACTCACAAGAAGGTGCATTCAGCGAAGTTGATATCTCCTCCCTTCAAACGATGGCTGACCAACTGGGGACAGCAGTTGAAAACGCCAACTTATTCGAAGCAGCTCAAAAAGAGATAGAAGTAAGACAACTCATCGAAAAAGAACTTGCACAAGAACGTGATTTTGCTGTGCAAATAATGAATACACTTGGGCAAGGGGTGTTCGTTACTGACCAAAAAAACAAGTTTGAATACGTCAACCCCGCCTTCGCCAAGATGCTTGGTCAAAAACCAGATGACTTGCTTGGCAAAACAGTAACCAAATTTGCTAACCAGGAAGATGTAGATAAGCTCGACAAAGGGCGAGCTCTCCGTTTTAGAGGCGTAGTTTCTTCGTATGAGGCGCGTTTCAAAAACTCCAATGGAGATGATGTTCATACCTTGATTACTGGTGCTCCACGCTACCAGGGCGAACACATCACCGGCTCGATTGCAGTCACCACCGATCTAACAGAGCAGAAGCAAGCCCAGGCAGAGCGTGAGATGCTGTTGAGCCAAATGAAAGAAAAGAACGAAGAGTTAGAACGCTCAGCTCGAGAAATGAAGACATTACGGCAAAGCGCGGCCATCGTCGCCTCTACGTTGGACCAGGAACAGATGATCAACCTCATTCTTGAACAGCTTGAGCGCGTAATCCCTTACACCAGCGCTTCTGTTCAATTAATCCGCGACAACGAACTCGAAATTGTGGGAGGGCGTGGGATACCAGAAGGCAGCGGAACTGTTGGAACACACTATCCTATAAATGAAAATACACCTGATTTAGCAGTTATCCAAGGCAGGCAACCTTATGTGTTGCTCGATAACATTCAAACCAGCCATGTCGAGTTTCAACAACCACCAAACAACTATATCCATAGTTGGATTGCAGTACCTCTAAAAGTAAAGGAGAAAGTGTTTGGTGTTATTACAGTTGACGGTGACCAAATCGGCCAATTCACTCCCAGGGATGCGCAGCTTGTTTCAACATTTGCCGACCAGGTTGCAATCGCTTTTGAAAACGCCCGGCTATTTGGAGAAACTCAGCAACGCGCCAGCCAACTCGCCGTGTTGAACGAGGTTAGTCGAACCATTTCCAAATTATCGGATTTAGATACAGTGCTAGAAACTATTTTTGAACAAGCACAGGACAGTTTACATGTGGATTTTTTCTTTATTGGCTTATTTGACAATGAAAAGAATATGCTCTCATTTCCTTTGATGTATGACGAAGAGCAGCGCTGGGAGCAGCATCCAAGTCCTGTGACGGATGAGACTTTTTCAGGCCAAACAATCAAGTCTCGTGAACCGCTTCTGATCAACCAGTGGGCTGATACCATTACCGAAGAATCAGATACGCCGACGCTAGTAGGCAATCAAAACAAAATCACCCAATCCTTGATGTTTGCGCCGCTCATTTCCGGCGAACAAGTAGTTGGCGTCATTTCTGTGCAAAGCTACCAAAGAGATGCTTATAACCAAAACGATTTGGATCTACTCATTGGTCTTGCCCATCAAGCGGCGATTGCGCTTGAAAATGCTCGCTTGTTTTCAGCCCTGCAAACCGAGTTAATGGTAAGCGAAGGTTTAGTTAATGAACTTGAAAACAAGAATGCCGAATTGGAACGTTTCACTTATACAGTCTCCCACGACCTGAAAAGTCCGCTTATCACCATTCGAGGTTTCCTTGGGTATCTTGAACAAGATGCCGTCGACGGGAATATCGAACGCCTGAAAACCGATATCGAACGCATCTCCAATGCCGCCGGGAAAATGGGACAGTTGCTGGATGAGTTACTTGAACTCTCTCGCATCGGACGCCTGATGAACCAACCCGAAGAAGTATCGTTCGAAACAATTGTGCGTGAAGCCGTTAGCCTGTTGGAAGGCCAATTAAGCGATGGCAATATCAAAGTCAAGATTGAATCGGATCTTCCCAACGTCTATGTTGACCGCGTCAGACTGGTAGAAGTAGTTCAGAATTTAGTGGACAACGCCGCCAAGTTTGTAAAGGATCAGTCTGATCCAAAAATTGAAATCGGCGTTCGAGATATAGATAATGAGCACGTATTCTATGTAAAAGATAATGGCATCGGAATTGACCCAAAATACCATGAAAAAATCTTTAGGTTATTTGACAAACTTGACCCCAGTTCTGAGGGAACGGGGGTTGGATTGTCGCTTGTCAAACGAATCGTTGAAGTACACGGAGGCAGGATTTGGGTCGAGTCAGAGGCAGGAAAAGGGGCAATTTTCTGCTTCACCCTTTCAAATGAACCGCAGCCGAAGGGAAGCAAATGAATACGCTACGTCAAAGTTGGACTTGGTTGACAGCCCCCCAGACAAATAACGAGAATGGTGCGCGTCGAGAGCAGATGACCCGCGTCATCTATGTGATGGTCAGCGCTAGCCTATTAATCATGTCAATCATAATCCCAATCTATGATTTTTCCGTTGGCGAGCCAGATTACACCGGCACGATTCTAATGCTCCTGGCCGATAGTTTGATGTTCACAGGCTGGCTCCTTATCTATCGCGGGCGCTGGAATATCAGTCGCTATTTGTTGCTGGCCATATTTTTGGCACTGGGTGGTTACTTTTTTTACAATGTGGGTTTGGTCACAACGGGCGTATTGCAACTGGCTATTGCTATCATCTTGACAGCATTGCTGTTTGGGAGCAAGGCGCAATGGGCAGCAGTGGTTTTTAGTGTAATTTTATATCTAACCCTCGGGTGGCTGGCTGGCGAACGTGACTTTGAAGTATTTTTCACCGGGGGGATAGTCGTTGGATTTTCGCTGAGTGGTATAGCATTATTACAGTGGTTTTCTTCAACATTGCTCAGTGCATCAATAGAAAGGTTGCAGCGGGCCGAAACTGCATCCCGTGCATCGGCAGAGAAAACCCGCGCCATTTTCGAGTCGATCACTGACGGAATCACAATCACAGACTTGCAGGGAAACATCACCGATGTTAATCAAGCTGTTTTGAGAATGCATGGATTTGAAAACCGGGATGAGCTGATCGGGCAGAGTGCTTTTTTGTTGATTGCTGAACGGGATCATGCCACCGCAATGGAGAATCTCCAGTTAACTATCACGCGCGAAAACAGCGGTCTGCTGGAGTATACACTCCTGAAGAAAAATGGCGAAGGGTTTGATGGAGAACTAAATGCTGTATTGCTAAGGGATGAAGCGGGCAACCCAGCTGGGTTCGTAGCCCTTACCCGCGACATCTCTCACCGAAAAGAAGCGGAATCTGAACGAGAGGCACTGATCGCAAAACTCAAAGACAAGAATATTCAGGCCGAAACCCTACGGGAAATCACTTCGATTGTGGCCTCTACTCTGGATCAAGGTGAAACCGTACAGCATATTCTGGAACAATTAAAGCGAGTAGTTCAATATGATAGTGCTTCAGTCTGGATATATAAAGGGGAAATCGCTGAGATGGTTGGCTGGATCAATTTGCCACCCGAAGCAATTGGCCCTGGTTATTACACAGCAAATGAGAAGGAACCAGATTTTCCATTACGGACGGATGAAAATCTTGACTATGTACTTCTTGATGATATTCAAGAAAAGTATCCTCAATTTCGAGAGTTTTCCCTCAACCATATTCACAGTTGGATGGCAATTCCTCTACGCGCGCGCGGGAAGCTGACCGGTTTCATCGCCCTGGATGGATACAAACCCGGTGCTTTTACAGAAGACGATGCCCGGATGGCGCTAATCTTTGCCAATCAGGTTTCGATTGCCCTCGAAAACGCGCGCTTATTCTCTGACTTGCAAAATGAGCTTGCCGAACGTAAACATGCGGAAGAGAAATATCGCAGTATTTATAACAATTCAATTGAGGGTATCTTCCAGAGTACGGATGATGGTCGTTTTCTCAGCGTAAATCCTGCTATGGCACGAATGTATGGATATGATTCTCCCGAAGATATACTCCACAGTGTAAACGATATCGGCACCCAACTCTATGTGGAGTCAGAGCAGAGAAAGGAAGTGCGTCAACGCCTGGACAGCGGAGAACGGTTGGTTGGGTATGAATCGCTTGAATACCGCAAGGATGGTTCTACGTTCTGGTCATCCATGTCTGCACAAGCTATCCGCGATGAAAACGGAAAAGTTTTGTACTATGAAGGAACAATGGAGGATATAACGCCTCGCAAACAGGCAGAAGCAGAGCGCGAAAAACTCATAGCTGAACTGCAATCAAAAAATGAGGAACTCGAACGCTTTACCTATACCGTTTCTCACGATCTGAAAGCCCCGCTTATTACCGTTGGCGGGTTTCTCGGTTATCTTAAAGAGGATGTTCGAGATGGTAATGCAGAGAGGGTAAAACAAGACATCGAGCGTATTAATGACGCGATCAAGAGGATGAATCAATTATTGAACGAACTGCTGGAACTCTCTCGCATCGGTCGCATAATGAACCCACCGGAAGAGGTTCCCTTTGAAGAAATTGTTCGGGAAGCTCTAGCGAAAGTGCAGGGCCAATTGAGCAACAGCAAGGTCAAGGTCAAAGTAGGAAAGGGCCTGCCGATTGTAAACGGTGACCGCATACGCCTAGTTGAAGTTGTTCAAAATCTCCTGGACAATGCTGCCAAATTCATGGGAGACCAGCCAAATCCGCGGATTGAGATTGGAACTCGAGATGTTGGTAATGAAAGTATCTTCTTCGTAAGAGATAATGGGATTGGAATTGAGCCACAATTCCAAGATAAAGTATTTGGTCTTTTTGATAAGCTGGATCCAAATAGTAGCGGAACAGGTATAGGCCTAGCACTGGTAAAACGTATTGTTGATGTGCATGGTGGCAGGATCTGGGTAGAGAGTGAGGTAGGAAAAGAGACCACATTCTATTTCACAATTTCCACATCAGGCCACCAGCAGCAAGAATACCAGGAGATGCTTTAGGTGCAGGAAACCCCTTAGGAGCCATAGTATGAAACAGCTGAGTGAACATTGGAAAAAAATTTTACTGGCTGGCGGTTACATCGTTTTGGCTATCTTGCTTGACCTGTCAAGCGGCGCGTTCGTCCTCCAGACAGGTCTGGCGATTTGCTACCCTCCTGCAGGTCTGTACTTGGCAGCGATTCTTCTGTTGGGTTGGTGGGCATTGCCACTGGCCTTCCTAAACCCGGTATTCTCAGTACTGGTAACGTTGCAATCACCAGATATTCATCTGAGTGCTGTTCTGGGAATCGGCATCGCCTCGATGGTGTCACCTGCCATTATTCTAGCCTTCCTGCGGCGAACGTCATCTCAGGGATTGCGGCTTCATTCCCTTCGTGAAGTAGCATCTTTTGTTTCTGTTGCGTTGCTGGCAATAACCGTGGAAAGCCTGACTTCAGCCTCTGTCTACACCTTGACCGGCTTGAGTTCTTCAGATTCTTTCGGCATAGTGGCCACAGGTTGGTGGATATCCAACATCATCCCTTATTTGACGCTTACACCGGTCATTCTGCTGTGGTTCCGAAGGCCGCCAGGTCGCCCTCAATTATCCAGCAGTCGGTTGGAATTATACACAGTACTAATCACAGTAACGATACCGCTCTCAGTATGGATTGCTTTATCCGGCAATGATAGTGCCTATGTATCTCGTCTTTACGTGGCACTCCTGCCAATTCTTTGGGCTGCGCTTGTTGGTGGTATTACAGGAGCTACTTGGGCATCATTATCCGTAACAGCGAGCGTTCTTGTATTGGCACCTAGCCTGCTATCTGGACCTGGAGCTGTAGTGGAGGCACAGTTCTTTCTACTGGTTGCGACCCTGACCGGGCTGGCAACAGGTGCAAGCGTTACAGAATTCCGCTTTTCCGAGGAGCGCTTGCAACTGGCGCTTGAGGCAGCAAATATGGGAAGTTGGGATTGGAACATCAAGTCCAACGAAGTGAAGTGGTCACCCGGCGTCGAGCCATTATTTGGTCTGGAGTCAGGTAAGTTTGCGGGTACCTTTGAAGCTTACCTTAAACTCATCCATGAAGATGACCGGGAAGCCGTTAATGAAGAGATCGAGCGCGCTGTTCGCGGAGAAATTCTAAATTACGAAGTAGTTCATCGCATCACCTGTCCCGATTGCTCGATCCGCTGGCTGGAGGGCAAAGGGAAGGTATATCATGATGTCAGCGGAAGACCTATCCGCATGTCCGGCACTGTAACAGATGTCACATCTCGCAAGCAATACGAAGGCGAGCGTGAAAATCTTATCTCGGAACTAGAGACCAAAAACGCTGAATTAGAGCGTTTCACCTACACTGTTTCGCACGATCTGAAATCACCGCTAATTACCATAAATGGCTTTCTTGGATATCTGCAAGATGATATCGCTTCAGGGAATACAGACCGCATAAAACGCGACAGCCAGCGCATTCATGAAGCTGTGGAAAAAATGCACCAATTGCTCAGAGAGTTACTAGAACTCTCGCGCATTGGCCGCATGATGAACCCACCCGAGTTGTTCCCGTTTGAGGGTTTGGCACGTGAAGCCTTAGTGATTGTTCACGGGCAACTCGAATTGCGAGGGGTCACGTTCACGCTGGGGCCAGAACTGCCCGTTGTTTACGGAGATCGCCAGCGCCTGTTGGAAGTACTGCAAAACCTGATCGACAATGCGGTCAAATTCATGGGCGACCAGCTTAATCCACACATCGAGATCGGCCAGCAGGGCGAAGAGGATGGCAAGCCTGTTTTTTATGTCAAAGACAATGGCATCGGCATTCCGTCCGAATACCATGAACGCGTCTTTGGCCTCTTCGACAAATTGGATGCCAAAACCGATGGGACAGGTATCGGGCTTGCTCTTGTGAAGAGAATTGTTGAATTCCACGGCGGCAGGATCTGGGTTGAGTCGGAAGCAGGCACAGGGGCTACATTTTATTTTACGTTAAGTTCCTTAGCTGCTAATTGATAAAAGCCAAAGGATGAGAAAATGAAATCAGCAAATAACCAAGAACACATTGGCCCTCCAATCGAATTACTATTTGAAAGCGACCAGCGCTATGCGGAAGCTTTGAACTGGATCGTGATTGCCACTATCATTGGCTTTGGCGTTGGCGTATTTGCATCGCTTGAGGAGGGCTATCCGTTCGTTGCTCTTACTCTGACAATTGGAGCGGGATTTCTCACTTTTTCAGTGATACTAATCAAACAGAAGAAAATCATCCCGGCTGGATATACAATTGCGATCATTGTCACCGGGCTGTTGGCATTGTTGTCCAACAACGGCAGCGGAATTAGAGATATTGCCAACATCGCCTTCCCAAGTGTGCTCATTATCACGAGCTTGATCTTGAATAGACATCATTTCTGGATTCTGACAAGTTTGATAATTATCGCAATCGGCTGGCTTATATTTGGAGCCCAATTAGGAGCATATGAACCCATGCCTGTTACTCCGGGCGGTTGGGAAGATTTTTTAATGGTTACTGCGATCTTACTAGTAACAGCATATGCAACACGTTCGATTGCAGAGATTATGCACGGGAGTTTGCAGCGAGTCAATAAAGAACTTACAGAACGCAAAAGAATCCAGGCACAGCTAGATAAAAATCAGGTGTTCCTGAAAGCAATAATCAATAATATCCCCTTTGATTTGTGGGTCTGCGACGCAGACGGCCGTTACAATATTCAGAATGCTATTTCCCTCAACCTGGCCGGTAATTTAATAGGCAAAACCGTTGATGAGCTTGATTTTGTGCCTCCCGAACGGTTAGAGGTGTATAAAGCCAAGCACCAACGGGTGTTGAGTGGGGAAACAATTCGCGAAGAAATTCAGGAGACAATAAAAGGCGAAGAACGCTCCCTGCTCAGTGTGCAAACCCCTGTTCGTGATGATGGTCAAATCCTGGGATTCGTTGGGATGCAAATTGACCTGACCGATATTCGACAGGCAGAAAAATACCTGCAGGAAAGCGAAGCGCTTTACCAATCTCTTGTAGAAGTCATGCCGATGAGCGTCTGTCGCAAAGACCTGGACGGGCGTTTTATCTTTGTAAATAAGCGTTTCTGCGATGGGTTTAAGTTACCTGCGTCCGAGATATTAGGCAAGACAGATTTTGACCTGCATCCTAAAGACCTGGCTGAAAAGTACCATAAGGATGATCTTGCAGTGATTGCATCCAGGCAAACTATCGAGATGGTAGAAGAACATCAGCCAATAGACGGTGAGCGCAGTTATGTACAGGTTTTCAAATCCCCAATATTTGATGCAAATAGAAGGGCTAATGGCGTACAGATCGTTTTCTGGGATATATCTGAGCGTGTACTGGCCGAAGAAGAGCGGAATAAATTGATTGAAGAACTGGAAGCAAAGAATGAGGAATTGGAACGGTTCACATACACAGTTTCGCATGATCTGAAAGCCCCTCTCATTACAATCTCCGGTTTTTTAAGTTATCTGGAAGAAGATGTGTTGAAGGGCGATATCGACCAACTGAAGAGGGATATAAAGCGCATAACAGATGCTAGCAAAAAAATGCAACGCCTGATAGATGAGCTGCTCGAACTGTCCCGTATCGGACGTATAATGAACCCACCCGAGGATATTCCTTTCGAGGAGATTGTGCAGGAAGCTTTGGAGAATGTCAAAGGCCGGTTGGACGAGGGCAAGGTCGAGGTCCGGGTTGGAAGCGATTTTCCAATTGTGCATGGAGATCGTGTCCGCTTGGTTGAAGTTGTCCAAAATCTTCTGGATAATGCTGCCAAGTTTATGGGCGACCAATCGCAACCGTCAATTGAGATCGGCGTATGTAAGCAGGAAAAAAGACATGTATTTTTCGTAAAAGATAATGGGGAAGGAATTGAGCCCCAATACCATGATAAAATTTTTGAATTGTTCGACAAATTAAACCCAAACAGCGAGGGAACGGGAGTAGGCCTTGCCCTAGTGAAACGAATCGTTAACGTTCACAAAGGTGAAATTTGGGTAGACTCACAAGGAAAGGGTGCTGGGACAATATTTTATTTCACGTTGCCCCAAGAACAAAGTATCAAAAAACAGGATCGGGAGGCAGGTAATGATGGGTGAACCTGTAGTAGTGCTGCTTGTAGAAGATAATGATGATCACGCAGAACTAGTGATTCGACAACTGGCAGATCACCGTGTCGCTAACAAAGTAATTCGCCTGGTAGATGGACAAGAGGCGTTAGATTATTTATTCCAAAAAGGCGCGTTCGAGGATTCAAAGTCCAATCCACGTCCTCACGTGATTTTTCTTGATCTTCGCTTACCAAGAGTGGATGGCTTGGAGGTACTTAAAGCTCTCAAAGATTCGAATGATATGCGTGATATTCCGGTTGTGATCCTTACCACATCTGAAGGAGAGCGCGATGTTGCCAAGGCTTACCTCAACCACACCAACAGCTATGTGGTCAAGCCCGTTGACTATCAAAAATTCCGAGATCTCATGGATGATCTAGGTTTTTACTGGATGAGTTGGAATACCATTATTAAAAAATAATTTTGGAATCAATAATGGAAAAAGAAGCCGTTAATATCTTATTGGTTGAAGATGAACAGGCCCATGCGGAACTAGTACATCGTGCCTTTGAAAGAGATGGGAATACATTTCGCCTGTCGGTAGCTCAAACAATATCCGATGCCAATGCTCTAATCAAAACTACTCCTTTTGCACTTATCCTTACCGACTGGCGACTCCCAGATGGCGAAGGCACAGAATTGATCAATGCCCAGCAAGATAACAATAAGATCCCCGTTGTAATCATGACCAGTCACGGTAACGAACGTGTTGCCGTAGACGCCATTAAGGCGGGCGCATTAGACTATGTGGTCAAATCTGATGCCGCCCTGGCAGATATGGCTCACACTGCTGAAAGGGCCCTTCGTGAATGGAAAAATATAACAGAAAGGCAGCGAGCTGAAGAACAGCTCAGACTCAGAGTTGCAGAACTGGAGGCAGTTAACCGCGTTTCAACTGCAATGCGCACCGCCGAAACCCTACATGAAATGATTCCACGTCTGATGGATGAAACCCTTGTCCTTCTCAATGCACAGGGTGGGGTATTTTGGCTCTACAACTCATTTACTGGGGAATTGGAGCGAGTGATTGCGCGCGGCCCATTAGAACATTTTCCCGGCGCAACAAAGCCTGAAGAATGTATTGCTTACACTGCATTTTCTACTGGTCGATTACATTTTATGCAGGATTTATCGCAGGAGGCAATTCAACACTCGCTGCCCCCCGGTTTGGGGGGAGCCTGTATCCCTATCCTTGCCGCAAAGGATGTAATTGGGGTGCTTCTTATCAGCGTAGAACTGCCGCGCAAGCTCAGCCAAGATGAATTACATCTTCTAACAACCTTGTCAGAAATTGCTGGCAATGCCATCCAGCGAACACGCTTACATGAACAAACAGAACGCAACTTGGAAAAATTGGATGCGTTGCGTCACATTGACCAGGCGATTACATCCAGCGTCGATCTCAACCTTTCCCTCAATCTCCTGGCAGAACATGCAAAAACACAATTGAATGTGGATGCCGTTTCCATTTTACGCCTTGATCCCAACACCCAGTATTTGGAGTATTTCACGGGACGCGGCTTCCGAGCAACTCCTGTATCAAAAATACAAGTCCGTCTGGGGGAAGGGCTAGCTGGGCTGGCCGCCCTTGAACACCGCACAATCTTCATCCCTGACCTTACCGAATATAGAACAACTCCGGGAATGACAAGCACTTTAACCAGCGAGTTTTTCCATTCTTACTATGTTGCCCCTATGATCACCAAAGGTCTTGTTAAAGGTGTGATAGAGGTATTTCATCGTCAGCCTCTTCAACCAGATATTGAATGGACAGATTTCCTAGAGGCACTGGCTGGACAGGCGGCTATTGCTATTGAGAACACCGAACTTTTTGAGAGCCTGGAACAATCCAATTTGGAATTGACACATGCCTATAACGTCACCATTGAAGGATGGTCGCGAGCGCTGGATTTGCGCGACAGGGAAACTGAAGGGCATACGCAGCGCGTGGCACAAATTACACTAAACCTCGCAAATGCATTTGGAGTAGAAAAAGAAAGTATTTTACACATACGTCGAGGCGCGCTTCTTCACGATATTGGAAAAATGGGGATACCTGACAAAATTCTTCTCAAAGAAGGTCCCCTTGATGAAAATGAATGGGAGATTATGCGAAAACACCCCGTCTTTGCATATGAAATGCTCTCCCCCATCAAATATCTGGCACCCGCATTAGATATTCCATATTGCCATCACGAAAAGTGGGATGGCACCGGCTATCCTCGTGGAATAGCTAGGGAGCAAATTCCTCTTGCAGCCCGCATCTTTGCCGTTGCAGATGTGTGGGATGCGCTACTTTGTCAAAAGAGAAAGCGCGCGCTTATATTCTGGAAAATAGCGGAATGCACTTCGATCCCAAAATCGTAGAAACATTTACAACTTTATCCGGCTTATAAAAGAATTCCCCGCAGATAATACGGGGAATTCTTATGCGCTGGGAGGGACTTGAACCCTCACGCCTTTCGGCACGTGGCCCTCAACCACGCCTGTCTGCCAATTCCAGCACCAGCGCGGGCAGGACGTATTATAATCGCCTTACCTCGATTGTCAAGCAAACTTACAACATCATCAGGACTGACACCTCGAGAGAACATAATGAGGAGAAAGCATGACGCGTATCGTTGTAGACGCGATGGGAAGTGATGACCATCCGCAACCGGACGTAGAAGGTGCCGTGATGGCCGCCCGTGAATATGGCGTGGACATCATCCTGGTAGGAGACGAATCAAAGCTCACGCCAGTGCTTGCTTCCGTCAACCCAGGGGATCTACCCGTCAGCATCGTCCACGCCCCCGAAACCCTGACGATGGAAGATAAAGGCATGAAACTGGTGCTCAAAGCCCGCCGCCCCACATCCAAGAATTCGATGGCGGTTGGCATCGACCTGGTCAAGAACGGCGAAGCAGATGCTTTCGTCACAGCTGGCAATACCGGCGCTGCCATGGTGAGCGCCTATTTCCGGCTGGGCACTATCCCCGGCGTGGATTTACCCGCTCTAGCACCGGTTTTCCCCACGGCAACCGGTACTTGCGTGGTTCTGGATGTGGGCGCTAACCCGGATGTGAAACCTGAAAATCTGGTACAGTTCGGCATCATGGGCAGCATCTACGCCCATAAGGTGCGGGGCGTCCAAAAGCCAAAAGTTGGCCTGGTTTCCAATGGAGAAGAAGAAGGCAAAGGTAACAACCTTGTAAAAGAGACCACGCCCCTACTAAAAGAATCTGGATTGAATTTCTATGGAAACGTGGAAGGCAAGGAAGTTATCGGTGGTGCGGTAGACGTAGCCGTCATGGACGGTTTCGTCGGCAATGTGATGCTGAAAACGGCAGAGGCAATTGCCAAGTTGATCGTGGATAAAATCAGGGATGCCATTAAAAGCGGTGGGCCATTGGCCATGCTTGGTGGATTGCTGGTCAAGCCCGCACTGGGCAGCATAAAAAAACTGCTCGACCCCAGCGAACACGGTGCTGCGCCACTGTTGGGCGTCAATGGATTGGTCAATTGCGATCAAGAACGCCATCCGTGTAGCGAAAGAAGCGGCGGATGCGAATGTGATTGATTCGCTCAAGTCAGCTATCGAAGAAAGCCTGAAAGATTAACCGCAATGCACACAAAGGGCACAAAAAAAACATTTTCGAACCTTTCGTGTTTAGCGTTCTTCGCAGTTTTAAAAAAAGGATCTCATGAAAATCATAAAAAACGAAAAACTAATTAAACGCAATGCCAAGATTGGACAATACACCAGCCTGGGGGCACTGGCAGTACTGGGTATTGGCATGTACGTTTCATTCACGCGACCCG
>WOR8_10003408_pt1 | contig 15536 bp, 14 predicted proteins | sample DeeMarSeWOR38_10_FD_19890 | JGI IMG/M metagenome (IMG submission 19890) | reverse complement strand
TTGTCACTAGGTTGTACAATGAATGACCATGAATGACGGACGACTAGCCTTAATGACGCCGAAGGCAAATGACTACCAATGACGGGCGCAGCCCTAATGACAATTTAGGGTAATGAACAAGAAGTGCTGAGAGAGGAGATTAATATGAGAGAAGCGGTCATCGTTAGCGCTGTGCGTACCCCCATAGGCAACTTCAATGGTAGCCTGAGCTCATTTGGCGCCACCAAGTTGGGCGGGCTTGTGATAGAGGAGGCCATTAACCGTGCCGGCATTGCCAAGGAGGATGTCAACGAAGTAAACATGGGGATCGTACTTCCCTGCGGCTACGGCCAGAATCCAGCGCGACAAGCCACAATTCAAGCCGGTCTGCCATGGGACTCTGAGTGCATAACCGTGAATAAGGTATGTGGTTCAGGTCTCAAGACCGTGATGCTGGCTGCTCAAGCCATCCAAGTGGGCGATGCCGATGTGGTGGTTGCCGGGGGGATGGAAAGCATGAGCCAGGCACCATACTATCTGGAAAAGGCACGATTTGGTTATCGATTGGGAAATGCTACCCTCCATGACCACATGTTACATGACGGTCTGTGGGACATAGTCAACGATTTCCACATGGGCATGTCTAATGAGCTCTGTTCTGAGAAATATAATGTCAGCCGGGAGGATCAGGATCGCTATGCAGCCGAGTCTTACAAACGTGTTCTACTTTCCATCGAGGCTGGTAGATTCCAAGACGAAATAATGCCCATCTCTTTGCCTCAAAAGAAGGGAGACTCCGTCCTGTTTAGCCAGGACGAATGTGCCAGGGAGTCCTCTTACGAGTCTCTTGCCAAACTGAAACCTGTTTTTAAGGAAGGTGGAGTCACCACCCCGGGCAACGCCTCCATTATTAGCGATGGTGCTGCCGCAGTGGTGGTAATGACCAGGGAAAAAGCAGAGGCTATGGGTTGCCAGATTATGGCGACCATCGGTGCCCAAGCCTCTGCGGGCATCGACGCCAAATATCTATTGGTGGCTCCCATACTGGGGATCCCAAAGTGTCTTGGCAAGGAAGGTATCGGCCAAGAAGATGTGGATCTCTTCGAAATCAATGAAGCCTTCAGCGGCTCCACCGTGGCGGTTCTTAAGGAGCTGCAGTTGGATCCGGCCAAGGTAAACGTAAACGGCGGCAGTGTTGCTCTCGGACATCCCATTGGTGCCAGTGGTTGCCGGGTTCTCGTTACCTTGCTCCACGAAATGATCAAACAAGATAAAAAAACAGGTCTAGCCTCCCTTTGCCTGGGAGGCGGCGAGTCGGTGGCGATGGTTGTCAAGCGGTAGTCACCGCTTGCGCATAGCGCAAAGCGCATGGCACATAGCGTAAAGCAATGTGCGAGACGGGCGAGACGGGGATTAGAGGGCAGAAGTAAGACGACAGAGGTCGGAGGTCACGCTTGATCATTTCCTTATCCTTAATTCTACTCTATGCTCCATGCCCTATGCCTTTTCAATCCGAAATTCGAAGCACGAAATTGGTCCTTCGGACTCCCCACACTTCGGGCGGGTCCCCAGTTTCGAAACAAATCCGAAATTCAAATTTTCGAATGTTCCAAACCAGATGCATTACCAGTTGAACATTTACGTTTTGCTCATTTGGATTTTGATCATTTGAGCATTGTTTCGGATTTCGATATTAGGATTTCGAATTTTAGAGTGCTGCGCAGGATTAAAACCAACTTTAAAGTACCGAGGTGGGAGAATTGATATGGACGTGAAGACTTTCGGAGTAATCGGTGCTGGTCAGATGGGAAACGGCATTGCTCAAGTTGCGGCCATGAGCGGCTTGCAGGTCATTATGAGCGACGTTAATGATGAGTTTGTCAGGCGTGGTTTGGAAAACATCAGCAAGATCTTGGGTCGCAGCGTTGATAAAGGCAGAATGAGTGTCGAGGAAAAGGACACGGTCCTGGGTAGGATAAAGACCACCGTTGACAACAAAGATTTGTCCGGCGCCGACTTTATTGTGGAAGCCGCAACTGAAAACGAAGCCCTCAAATTCGAGCTCTTTCGCGTTCTTGATGAAATCTGTGGGACTGAGGTGATCCTGGCCACCAATACCTCCTCCATTCCCATTGGCCGCATAGCGGCTCAGACCAAACGTCCCGACAAGGTCATCGGCATGCACTTCATGAACCCTGCGCCTCTGATGAAACTGGTAGAAGTGATTCCGGGATTAGCCACATCAGATGAGACTTTCGGGGCCACCTGGGATCTGGCCATCAAATTCGGCAAGACTCCGGTCAAAGCCAGCGATTACCCCGCCTTCATTGCCAACCGGGTCCTCATGCCCATGATCAACGAGGCCATCTATTGCCTATATCATGGAGTGGGCACCCGTGACGATATCGATACGGTAATGAAACTGGGAATGAACCACCCCATGGGTCCTCTGGCCCTGGCGGATCTAATTGGTTTAGATACCTGTCTGGCTATTATGGAAACCCTGTACAAAGGATTTTCTGATTCCAAGTACCGACCCTGCCCCTTGCTGCGTCAGTACGTGGAGGCTGGCTGGCTGGGACGAAAGACAGGCCGAGGGTTTTATGAGTACGATTAGAGCTTGCGCTGCGATAAGGGGATTAAGAGAGAGCTGGCAGCAAGCAGCGGGCAAGAGACACTAGGCACAGCGGAAGGACACGGGGATGGGGAGAAACGGCGAGACGGAGGGAGTACAAAGCACTCCGGCGAGACGTGAGGTTGGGCGAGACGGGGAAGTCTAACAGCATGCAGCGGACAGCTGGTCTTTTGTCAGTTGTCCGTGGTCCGTAGTCCGTTGCCATCAAAGAATGGTCCATAGAGTAAGGAGGCAGAATTAAAAATCCAGTAGGGCAGGCGTCTCTGCCTGCCAAAGAGTGACCCCCAGACAAGCATCCAGTATCCAGTATTCGAAATTAAGGAAGTAGCCCAGGTTTCGTCAATCCCATCTTGGCAAGTTTATCCAGCGTGTCCTGTTTTCGGGTCTTGTGATATTCCTCCAAAACTTCCTTAACGGCCTGATTTTTTTCTATCACCTTTGCCATACTATCATAACTAAGCTAGAATACGACGCTCAGCTCAAGCGCCGCCACCGAACTTGAACGAGGTTTACCGCTCATTAGTGACATTTCGCCAAAAAACTGACCTACCACCAAGGTTGCAAGTTCTAACTTATTCCCTTCTTGATCTTGGGTGAACACCCTCACCCTGCCATCCAAGACAATATATATTGAACGCGTAGAATCTCCCTCCCGGATGATCGTCTCTCCCGAGTTAAATACATGCATGGTGGCGCCCTCTGCTAACTGCTCTCGTTCTGTGTCTTGGAGATGAGGGAAGAAGGGAATTTCAGAGATAACATCAATGAGTCGTGCAGGCCTACGGTTCGGTCTATCTTCGACGGCTAAACTCTCCACACCTTCGATGGTTGCAGAGAGAAACTCCAAAGTTGTTTGCAGGGGATCTTTCGACTCAGCTATTTCCCTCTCAACCAAAACGAAGGAAGTTTTTCCTATCTGGAATGAGTCTCCAGGCTCGAGATTAACTCTTTCTACCTGCTCGCCCTTGTAGATAATCCCGTTGGCGCTTTTCAAATCTTCGACGATCCAGGACCCTTGCCAATAGGGCACTCTGGCATGATTGCGTGAGGAAGCGGGATCCGCCAAGGGGATCGAATTATTTGAGTCACGGCCAATCGTCGTGGCTTCCAGTAAGGGGTAGATTGTTTTCCCGAGCGATCCGGTCTCAAATACTAAGTAAAATCGTTTCATCGGTTCGCCCTCCAGAGTGCATCCCGACTTACCCTGCGCTCAATACCTAAGAGATGAACAGCAGGGTGGCGTCCGGAGACAAACGGATCGGGTCTCAAACGTTTTGTGTGATAACCATGCTGTTATCCACACATGAGCGATTAATCCTTGCCTTACTCTTATCTCATTCGCAATAATAGTGCGAACCCATGAACTTCCTAAAGCATATTTCGCTTGGACTCCTGGTGGATTCGCTCCGCTTAATCCACCCTACAGGAGCTGGAGTAGTGGAGTAATGGAGCATTGTAAAATCCCAAACTCCAAGCACCAAATTACAAACAAATCTCAAATACCAATACCAAATGACCGAAACAGGTTTGGAATTTTGAATTTTTGGTCATTGTGATTTGTTTGGAACTTGTAATTTGTTATTTGGAATTTTTAGTCACCCTAGCACTGTAATACCCCAACACTTGATGGGCCTTGCGCCCTGTGCCATTTCGTTTTTGGATACTGAGTTCTGACAACCGACTTCCAGTTGTCTGAGCTCATTTGCCTAAGAAATGGAGAAAACCATGATCCGCGAGTGCAATGAGAGTGATTTCGAGACGATATACCAGATAATCAATGACGGTGCCCAGGCCTATAAAGGGGTCATCCCTGCTGACCGCTTGCAAGAACCCTATATGCCTAGAAACGAACTCAAGCACGAGATTGACTCCGGTGTCGAATTCTGGGGTTATGAAGAGGACGGTGAATTGGTAGGAGTAATGGGGATTCAGGGCGTTCAGGATGTAACTCTCATTAGGCACGCCTACGTTCGCACTGCCAGACAAAAGAGGGGGGTAGGAGGCGAGCTGCTATCGCATCTTCGCCTTACGACCTCTCGCCCCATTCTCATCGGCACCTGGGCGGATGCAACCTGGGCCATTCGTTTTTATGAAAAACACGGATTCCGCGTGGTCACAACTGAGGAGAAAGACCGTCTGTTAAAGAAATATTGGTCAATACCTGATCGTCAAATTGAAACCTCGGTGGTCCTCGCAGAGGAAAAGTGGTCTGATGAACCTTGAGATCCCCTCAAGAGGCTGCCGGACTACTGTCCAAAGCGCCCAGTTGTCATTCTGAGCCCTTCGGCAAGCTCAGGACAGGCTCCGCGAAGAATCTCATCAGCCTAGATATTTGCGCATTCGAGATTCTTCGGCTCACGCCTCAGAATGACATTTTCGGACAGTCTCCCGAGGGGGATTTTGCTGCGTCCTCATCTTTCCGAAAATTTCCGCAGCATATTTACTCCACAAGCAAGACTGAACTATAACATTACGATTAAACCAGGATTGATTTTGAAACTACTGAGCCCAAAGGGAAAGGTTAGAAATGCTCAAACTGACTGACAAGCAGATTGCAGAATATTTCAAGCGCAGTTACACCGCGGTAGACGGCCTCTGGTTCATGAAGGTTGAAGAAAGGTACGGTTTTGACACGGCTCTTGATATTGATGATGATGTTTGGAAGGTCATGCCCAAAATCCAGGCTCGCAAGCTGAAGTCCATGGGTAACCGTACGGGTGGCTTGGAATCACTGGGTGAATGCATCACAACCAAGCTCACCCTGGATGGTTTTGAATTCAAGATTGAACCGAGTGATGATGCCAGTATACTCATAATAACCCTGACTGAATGCCCCTGGCATAACATCATGATCAAATCGGGTAGAGAACACCTCTCCGAAAAGGTTGGATCCCGAATTTGCAATACGGAATATCAGGTTTGGGCTGCTGAATTTGGGGACACCATCAAGTTTGAACTCGGAGATCAAATCTGTGAAGGATTTAAGTGCTGTACGTTGACGTTCAGAAAGTCAAAGTGAGCCAATCGATGGATAAAGCCCGCTCTCTATTGTTGTTCACGGAGTGTTGAAGTATTGTAAAATCTCAAATATCAAGCACCAAATTCCAATGAAATCCCAAATTCTAATATTCAATAAAAGAGACAGGTTTGGAATTTTGAATTTTGGTCATTGTGATTTGTTTGTATTTTGTAATTTGTTATTTGGAATTTTTAGTCACTCTAGTGCCCCACTACTCCAGCCCTCACTTGCCCGTTTCCTCCACAAAAAATATGACCAGGCTTTCCACCAGCTCTGCCATGAATTGGAAGTCCAGTTTGTCCACGGTATCCGAAGGTTGATGGTAATGGGGGTTACGATAGAAGGCGGTGTCAGTGATCATCACAGCTTTATAGCCTTGATCCCAGAAGGGGGCATGGTCACTCAGTCGTACCGAAGGCATCGCCCAACCACCGAAAGGCACTGTTAGCTTGATGACCGGGAGATCCTGGTTTTTTTTGAAGGCCTTATAGAGAGAGTTAGTGAACCCTTTGGAACTCAAGTTGCCTACTATGCCGATGAAGTTTCCTTTTTTCGGATAACCCATGAACATCAGGGGAAAAGGATAACTCTGGCAGCCTTCCTGATGACACGTGTACCCAACCATCTCCAGACAAATCATGCCGTCTATCCTCTCTTTTTCCCTCTTGGCTTTTTTGGCGTAGACCTTACTGCCCATGTGTCGAGTGCCGTAAGTTGGAGGTTCCTCCAGAGGAAAAGAGACGAACTGCACACTAAGATCCAGTTCTTTTTCGCCGAGTTTAGACCGCAATTGCCTGGCAGTCTCTAACTGAACTGCAATGGCACTGGCGTTGTCGTCTGCACCCACTGTACCCCACACCGAATCATAGTGTGCTCCTACGACATAGCACTTCTTGGGATTCCCGCTGAAATCAATCTTGGCCACTATGTTGGCCACGTTGAAATCCCGGTAAGGGTATGCTTCCCTGTGAGCCGGCAGCTCAATTCCCTGGTAGAAAGATTCGATATAGACCGCAGTTTTCTCCAGGTTTTCCGGCAAGCCGACACTTCGCTCACCAATAGTGACTGTTAGATGCTGGACGTGCTCCTGCAACCGCTCCAAGGTTTTCTGGATGTCGATCACTTGTCTCCTCCCTCCCTCACTGTTCGACTGCTCATGGTCGCAAGAACTGGTTAAGCAAAAAATCAAAAACGCTAAACCCAATCCAGCGAACCGAGAATACACAACACCCACCCCCTATTCCATAACATTAGTTAGTAAGCATCCGAAAAACAGTAGATGTCATTCTGAGCCCTTCGACAAGCTCAGGGCAGGCTCCGCCAAGAAAGCGACGCTTTGTCATCCTGAGCCTAGCGAAGGATCTCGGGATTCTTCGTCGCTTTACTCCTCAGAATGACAGTCAAACCCATAGTTTCCGGATGAGCTCTAGCCAGCCAATATAACAGCAATGCAGTAAAAAATCATTTGACAACAATCATCCTCTATGAAGTAGATTATCTAAAGCTTGGCCCATCTAGCTAGTGCCCATCCGGCACTGCCCGTTCTGTCATCCTGAGTCCCGCCCAGGGCGGGACGAAGGATCTCGAGATTCTTCGTCGTCCCCCCACTGCCGGGACTCCTCAGAATGACACTGCTTGATTTCAGGATGTACACCAGTTGAAACTGGTGTTTACTGCCCCTTCTTTTACTCTGTATAGAATGGAGTGCTCTTATGAAAGCAGCGTTTTTTACCATGTTGGTCCTCTCTATCATATTGGGAGGAATCGCCTATCACAAAAGTCCACAGCTTCCCATCCTGGCCATAAAGTCAGGGGGCGGTTTGTTATTGCGGCTCATTCCTGTTTTGATCCTCGCTTTTTTCGTGGCAGGACTCATGGAAGTCCTTCTACCCAAAGAGCTTCTTGTTAGCTGGGTTGGGGCTGAAAGCGGATTCAAAGGCATCCTCATTGGAACCTGCTTGGGTGCTGTCGCCCCTGGCGGCCCATTCATACAGTTTCCCATTGTCGCGGCCATGTTTAAAGCAGGGGCACATATTGGACCTCTGATCGCTTATTTGTCCGCCTGGGCCCTCATCGGCCTAAACCGGGTTATCGCCTTTGAAATTCCCCTGCTGGGATTTCATATTACCTCTACCAGGCTACTTTGCAGTTTTATATTTCCAATAATAATCGGCTATATGGCCAAATTTCTGTATGCGCGAGTCCCATTTTAATCGATGGAAAATGCTCAATTAAAACTCGCAATCCTAAGGACGAAGCAAATCCTGAGCAACAGATGTGGGATGTGCGAAGGCATAGGGCATGGAGCATAGGGCATAGGGAAAAACAGTGGGTAGCGGGCAGGTCGCCAGTTGTCCGTTGCTACAAAAGCATGGAGCATAGGACTATGCTGTTGGAGGTTGGAGGAGCGCTCAGTCCGGCGGACTTCGCTTTAGGTTGGAGGCAATAGATGTCTTCTTTTTATGTCTTTATTTGTTGCCTTAAACCTCTAACCTCAAACCCCAAGCTTGGGCCCTGCACCTTGCACCTTGCACCTTGTACCCTGCACCTTGTACCTTGTGCCTTGAGCCTTGCGCCTTGTGTTTACTAGGAGTGCGCCATATGAACGACCAATACCTGGTGATTCAAATAGAACACCAAGCCCGCATATTTTATAAATTGGCGTCACGAGACCGTGAAGATGGTCGTGCAACCGGGCACCCGTCCCGCGGTACCGCGGGATTGGAGCCGAGGCGTACTTGAAAATGCTCCAGCGAGCGCATTCCCCGCAGCTTGCTGCGGGGTTAGCGAGCGAAATACAATAAAATGGAATCTCTTCCTTACATTTCAAATCCCGCTTCAGCGGGACTGCATCTTGCTGCAGGGAACTTCAATATTGGAATTTGAGATTTGTTTGTAATTTGGTGCTTGGAATTTGATATTTTGCAATACTTCAGTATTCCAAAATTTCTCGTCATCTTCACCGGCAAAGCCATTGAAACCTAACTTGGCCCAAAGAACCAGGTTTTCTATGATCAAATAACGGTTACAATAACTTTATGCGAGAAAATCATATCTTACTCGTTGAAGATGATGACTCTCTACGCCTTACCCAGGCTATGTATCTGGAGCGTGAAGGCTTTCAGGTTACTGCCGTTGGCAATGGCGCTGAAGCCCTCCGCCAGATTGCCGCCGATCAATATCAAGCGGTTGTTACCGACTTGCGATTAGATGAAATTGACGGCCTGGAGGTTTTAGCTGCTGCCAAGGAAAAATCTCCAGAAACTGAAGTGATACTCATCACCGGCTTTGGGTCGGTAGACACTGCTGTGGAGGCTATGAAATCCGGGGCTTACGATTACCTCACCAAACCGGTAGACCCTGACGATCTCGTACTAACCCTGCAAAAAGCATGTGAACGGAGGCAGCTTCGCCGTCAAGTTGCATACCTGAAAAAAGAGGTAGCCCAGGAAGCTGGACTTGGCCACATTGTCGCAGTTAGCCCAGAGATGCGCCAGATTATGACCCTGGTTCAACAGTTGGCCCAAAACGATGCCACCGTGCTTATCGAAGGGGAGAGTGGTACCGGAAAAGAACTTATGGCCAAATACATCCACCACACCGGCCGCAGGGCTGGGGGACCGTTTGTGGCAGTCAATTGTGGTGCTCTTCCCGAAAATCTTCTCGAAAGTGAGCTCTTTGGACACGTCAGGGGCTCTTTCACTGGCGCCATCAAGGACAAGAAAGGTCTGTTTGAGGTGGCAGATGGCGGTACCCTTTTACTCGACGAAATAGGTGAAACCAGTCCAAGTTTTCAAGTAAAGCTTTTACGTGTCCTGGAAGATGGCACCTTCCGACAGGTTGGCGGCACCACCGAGCGCCGGGTGAATGTCAGGATTGTCGCGGCCAGCAACAAGGACTTAGGCCGACTGGTTCAAGAAAACTATTTCCGTCGAGATCTATACTATCGTCTGAAGGTAATACCCATTTACCTGCCGCCACTCCGCAAAAGGCAGGCTGACATCAGGCCTTTGGCAGAACACTTCGTGGCCTACTATACTCACCACATGGGTCGGAAAGAGAGTTCCCTCTCAGCTGAAGCAATAGATAGGTTGGAGGCCCACACCTGGCCCGGCAACGTGCGTGAATTGGAGAATGCCATAGAACGAGCACTCATCTTCTGCCAGGGCCAAGAGGTCCAGCCCGTTGATCTTTCCCTAGAAGCCTGCACACCTCATACGGAAGAATTCGGCCACCTTGACATCACCAATGACCTGAGTCTGGAGGCAATGGAACAAGCTCACATACGTAGAGTGTTGGAGCACTGTCAGTGGAACCGGAGCCGCGCCGCCCGAGAGCTCAGCATCGGCTACAACACTCTCTGGCGCAAGATGAAGAAGTATGGAATCAAACCGCCAGAGTGAAAGGACCTGAAAAAATTTGAAATCCGAAGCACGAAACAAATTAAGGAATTAGGGAATTGGGGAATTAAAAGATTAGGCTTCGTTCTTTTTTCAATCCCTGAATTCCTGAATCCCTAAATTCCTCAATCTTTGCATTTCGATATTCGATATTCGGATTTGGAAACCCTTCGGTTGAGTCGAGAGACTGTTGGGGTAAAAGGGAACAAAGGTGTCTAAAGAGACTAACGATCGGATCCAAGAAGAGCGAGATCGGCTGCTTGCCATTTTTGAGAATCTCACAGATGGAGTGTTCATAACCGATCGCAATCTCAGGATCGAGTTCGTCAATCAGGATCTACGTTATCAGTTTGGCGATGGTATCGATAAGACCTGCCACCAATTCCTTGGCCTTTCCTCCACCAACTGCCTGCAGTGCCATGAGGGAATGGGTGCTTTCGGCCCCCCCCACCGACTGGAATGGACCTCACTGGTTACCGGCAACACCTACGATATGCTGGTCTCGCCACTTTCTAATCCAGATGGTACTACCTCCAGGCTCCACATCCTTCGGGATGTTACTGAGCAGAAGAAGCTGGAAGCAAAGTTGTTTGAATATTCTCAGAATCTCGAAGAAAAGGTGGCTGAGCAGGCAGATCGTCTTAGGCGGCAAGAGCGTCTGGCCGTGTTGGGAGAGATCTCCTCAGGCCTGGCCCACGAAATCCGCACCCCCCTCGGGGCTTTGCTCACTGGCATCAAACTACTGGAAAAGGGTGGCCAGGAGAATCCAGAAGAGGAGCTCGTACTCGCACTACTGAAGAAAGAAACTCTTCGCTTGAAGGAAAAGCTGTCGGAATTTCTCGCCTATGCCCGACCGAGCAAACCAAAACTGACCCCCGGACTGGTGGCTGAGCTGTTGAACGAAACAGTGGCCCAGCTGCATCAGGACTCCGAACTTACCAAGGATGTTAAAATCATATACGAGCCTGCAGTGGAAGAACCGGTCTGCAATTTTGATCGAGGTAAAATGAAAGAGGTCCTTTTGAACTTGGCAGTAAACGGACTGCAGGCACTAAACGGTGAGGGCACCCTCCGACTGACCAGCTTTCAATCCCACGGGAAGCAATGGATCCAGGTATCAGACAATGGCCCTGGTATCGCTGCAGAGGATCTGGACCATATCTTCAAACCGTTCTTTACCCGCAAAAAAGAAGGTACCGGGCTGGGGCTGGCCATAGCTCAAGGGATGGTGGTGGATCACGGGGGACAAATTAAAGTTACCAGTATTCCAGGTCAGGAAACCACTTTTACTGTATCCTGGCCCTTGTCGGGAATACCCGACGAAAGCGCATAGCGCTTTCCTTACTAGGCACTAGACACTACGGACTAGGCACTCAAATACTAAGCACTGGGCAGTAGGCACCACACAGAAGTAGTCAGTAGCGAGTAGTTGAGAAGACTCAATTTTGATTACTTTTCTCCTGGATTCTGGATTCTGACTCCTGGCTCCTTGCTCTATGCCTTATGCTTTTAAATCGACTCCACCCTCAATTCTGTTCCTTGATCCGGCTCCGAGTTTATCTGCAGCCTCCTGCCTATGGCCTTGGCCCGCTCTTCCATAATAAAGAGCCCCATTCCTCTCTGTTCAATCTCACGTTGGCTGACAGCTTCCAAGCTGAAGCCCGTGCCGTCGTCCTTGATCACCACCCCCAAACGATCATCTTCAACCTTCATGTCAAATAATACTGAACTGCACTTCGAGTGTTTGACGATGTTTGTGAAAGCTTCCTGGATAATTCTATAGATATTTACGCCAATACTTTCCTCAACCTGTACTTGATCTGCCACGACAGAGGATTCCACCTGGAGGCCAGTCGTCCTGCGAAATCGGTCGATGAAGCTGCTGATACCCTCCACCAATCCCAACTCCTGAACTAAACGAGGATGAAGGCCACTGGATATGTCTCGCAATCTGTCACCAGTCTCACGAATCACACTTCTCATATTGTCAATTAGTCCGCTGATCCGTTTACGGCTAGCCTCGCCGAGCACCTCTTCTATGGTTGCAATATTAAAGTCAAGTATGCTGATATTCTGTCCGATGGTGTCATGAAGAACCCTGGAAATCTTACTATCTTCACTCTCCTGTAGGTTCAACAGCTTGGAACGCATGCTTCCCAAAGCATCTTCCATCCGCCTCCGCTCAGTAACGTCTCGTAGGATGGCCAAAGTGACAGGGGTATCCGGCAACTGGATAACAGCAGGCACATTTTCTACGATACGAATGTCGCCGTCTGGGCGAATTGGCTCGAATTCGTAACGGCTCAGCGTTACCTCTTTGCGCTTTCTTCGCGACCAGTATTCTTCCATCAAATCATATGTATCGACGCCCATATAAGCTGAGTAGTGCGCTTTTAAGAGTTCCTCTCGAGATACCCCGGTGAGTTCACACATTGCTTCATTAACCATGAGGTAGTGACCCTCTTCATCAATTACGCAGATGGCGTCACGGGATTTCTCAAAGATTGTACGAAACCTCTCTTCACTTTCTCGTAGGGCCTCCGCGGCTTCCCTTCGCTCGGAAATGTCCCGCATTACCACCATGGTTGCTGGCTCGCCCTTGTATTCTATGAGACCTGGTTTGACCTCCATGGTTACAGACCGCCCGGACCGGGTCATGAGCCTTACCTCATATCCTTCTGGAACGGTCTCGCCCTTCAATCTCTTATGGTAATGCTCCCTCACTACATCTCTATCTTCCGGAACAACAAAGTCGAGAAAACTGCAATCCTCGGTCTCGGTCACTTTGTAGCCGATCAGATCTTCATAAATTGGATTTCGGTGGACCGTTTTCTCTTTTTGAATGATAACGATAGCGTCACTGGCACGCTCCACCAGCGTCCGATATTGCTACTCAGCTTGTGTGCGTTCCTGTATTTCTTGATAGAGCTTCTCATTTGCTCCAACCAGTTCAGTGATGAGTTGCTCTTTTGTCTTGTTTTTGTCAGCCTCGTTCATAGTGCAAGAACTCCTCTAACCTCATAATACCCCCCCCTCTGCGGGAGATCCTATTCAGATAGAGGGGCCGGGAGGAAATAAGTTGTTGGACTACCACTCAAGAGGGATTGTTCAAAACCTTTCGACAAACTCCGGCACACATTCTTTGAAACTGTCAAGCTGAGGAGATTGAATAAACTTCTGGGAGGGAAACTCGGACCATCTGAAGATCAACAAAATACCCGGCATGATCAGCTCTCGCCGGGTATTCTAATTACCACCAAAATCTCTTTGTGTTCTTCGTGCTCTTCGTGGTTTAAAAATTCGCCATTTATTCCGAAAGAAGTTGCTCTTTAGCAACACGTTTGCCGGTTGGGGTCTGAATTTTACTTTCAACCAACCGCTCAAGTGCTGCCTCCTCCAGGAGAGCCTTCTTCTCCAAAAGATCAACAAGCATCAGTGCATCCGAGACAATCTTAGAGTTGAGGTCTTCAGAACTTGTTCCATTAATCCTATTTTCAATGATCTCGCAGACCTGATCGGTAACCTCTTTTTCAGTCCCTATATCAGCAAGAACTTTCTTGGTGATAGCGCTGGGGCTATCCCCTTGGGCTGAGGAACCTGCTTGCTGACCGTGTGGTTGAGAATTCAACACCAAATTTCCCAGAATTGTAGCGGCGAATACCACTTTCGGTTGGCCACCCTCTTCATCAAGAATCTCCTCTGCCAGCTCTGCTATTTTCTGGCTGCGCTCAAGACTGGCGTCGTCCGGTTTCATTTTGATTTTGGCAGTAACCAGAAGCCGGTCACGATAGAGGGCCTTGAGACTTTCTCCCTGGAACATCTCCGGCATACACTGCTCGGCGTACTTGCAATATTCTAGACAACCGAGGTCGCGTTTTGGATTCAGGAAGCGGTGGCCGCACTCGCAGGTGCGCTTGCTGTCGTCTTTCCAAAATTCCACCGGCCGATCACAGCTAGGACATCTTACGTCATAAATATCGTCTGGTTTCCAGAACATCGTGTTCTGACCAGGACAGCTGATATCATCATTTTGCATTGGTCCACCTCCCCAAAGTGTTGCCTCAAGTCTATCTGAGTGCAGAGGAGATTGCTTTGACTTAGGTCAATGTGGTCTCTTTTGCTTTTGCTAAATCATTCGTCGCGGTTATTCTTGTTGGGCAATATCCACCCTACTTATCATTCGGCACAAGGCGCAGGGCACAAGGCTTAAGGTGAAAAAATCTTCCTTACTTATGGGATCTGACCTCCGACCTCTGACTTCTAATCCCCGTCTCGCCGTTTCTCCCCGTCTCCGTGACTCCGCTTCGTCCCGCCGTGCCTACTGCCTAGTGCCTAGTTGTTTTTGCTGTGGGAGCGGCTTTTCAGCCGCGATAAGCCGAGAAACTAGTATCCTGGTCTGTTGGTACTAAACGGTAGAAATTCTCTTCTTTTTTTCGGTGTCTACTGCCTAGTGCTTAGTGCCTAGTTTTTAGTTTCTATCTGCCAGCTGCCTCCTGCTCGCTGCCTACTGTCTTTCCTCTACTGCGCCTCACTCAGTATCTCCTGCGGAAGCTCACATACAGCCTCACCCGACTTCTTCATCTCCACAAAATAGGCTGCAACCAGAGCGGCGGTGCAGCCGTCAGCAGCGGCTACCACAATCTGCTTGGCATATTTTTCTCTCAGGTCGCCGATCACGTATATACCCGGCATATTCGTCTCACACTTTTCGTTAGTGATCACATATCCATCAGCATTCATCTTTATGCCGGCAGGTACCAGCTGGTTGTTCGGAACAAAACCGACAAAGATAAAAACACCATCGGTGGCCAGTTCACGTTGCTCCCCCGTTTGGATGTCTTCAAGACTGACCCCAGCGACCCCTTCGTCATTTGCCGTTATTTCTTTGACAATAGTGTTCCAGAGAATCTCGATCTTACACTCATCTTTGACCCGCTGCTGCAGGATCATACTCGCCCGCAATGCGTCGCGCCTATGGGCCAGATAAACGTGTTTAGCCAGTTTAGATAGGTAAAGGGCCTCTTCGGCGGCAGTATCCCCTCCTCCCACTACCACAACTGTTTTATCCCTGAAAAAGAAGCCGTCGCAAACCCCGCAGTAAGAAACTCCCTTGCCATAATATTCATCCTCACCAGGAATATCTAGTTTGCGGGGACTGCCACCGGTTGCCAGAATAACCGTGTGCGTCTTCAAAAGGTCTCCATTGGCCAGCCGAACTGTATGAAAATCCAGCCCCGGCTCCACTGCCACAACCTCTTCCTGCACTAATTCCATACCGTATGATTGAGCATGCTGGAGGAATTTCTGCGACAGTTCATAACCGGTTATGTGCTCAAAACCGGGATAATTCTCCACTCCGTCAGATATGGCCACCTGACCACCAGCGGCGCCTTTCTCGATTAGGATAGTCTTCAACGCCGCTCTCATAGCATATATTCCTGCAGTAAGCCCGCCGGGTCCCCCTCCGACGATAACCACATCGTACAAATCACCCCCCGACATT
>WOR8_10006640_pt1 | contig 15537 bp, 9 predicted proteins | sample DeeMarSeWOR38_10_FD_19890 | JGI IMG/M metagenome (IMG submission 19890) | reverse complement strand
GGCCGGGTGGAACCCGGCCCCAATCCCTTCGACCCGGACAAAGTGTTAACTATGTGTCCGGAATAAGGTGTAAACCATGTGACCGGAATACACCTTTTCATTAGTGGCGCGCCCGGAGAGATTCGAACTCCCGACCCCCTGGTTCGTAGCCAAACCGGCGCATGTAACTGATTATTTTTATTGACTCTTTGGTCGGGGCGTCCGTTACATTCTGCACAACAGTGCATAACAGCGCACAACAGAGTCCGGCAAAAGTCCGGCACAACGTCGAATCGTTTCTTCGTCCTTACGTCTAGAGTCTGACTTCGTCGAGGATCTCGACTGCGACCAGCTTCCACGCGCCGTCAACCGGCTGTAGGCGCAAGTCGGCCTCGTACTGATTGCGCCGCTCGTGGAGGTGTCCCCAATGGCCGACAGCCGCGCGGACCCGCCATGTGGCCCGGGCCAGAATGCCCTGTTCTTCTGCAGGCCGGGCCTCCAGTTCGACCAGTTCCACTTCCTTGACCCGCGCGCTTGCGCCGCCCTGGCTGGCCAGCACCAAGCCGCGACGCATCTCCAGGTAGACGTCCCGCAGAAGCTCGCCATCGACGCTACGCGCCAGCACGTCGTAGACGTCGCTCTCGGCACGGAAGTCGAATGCACGGTAAACGTTGGTGATCAGGCCGGCCACGACGTCGCGAGTGGCAGCCTCGTTGAGCCGACCCTGTCCACCAACCCACCAGCCCGATGCGGCGACGACGATCGCGACGAACGCCCCCACTCCCGCTGACAGCGCAGTTGCCCTGTCGGCCCGCACCACGCTGACCAGGCGCCACAGCAGGGAAACGACGATGATCGCCAACAGCCAGCGGCCATAGAACAGAAGCCGAGCACTGTGGCGGCGCGGTGCGGATCATCGCCTGCATCGAGGACCCCGCCGTCATCGAGAAGATCCTCACTCACATCGAGCGCCGCGATGCCGCCTCACCCCACGCCCCGCGCGCCCCGCCAGCCAGCTTGGGTGGCGAACCGCCTTATCACTGTTGAACGCCCCGGGCAGTGTCGTCTGACGCCACCGCCAGGATCCGGTTCGTTCACCGTACCCCACACGGCGGACTTTCTCGGTCTTCTCGCCGGAAATGCTGCCTCCTTGGCAGCATCTCATCACAGGGTGTCACCGTGCCTCACGGCGATATGCGCTTTTCTCTTCACCCGCCATACTTCAGGTATCCTCTTTATTCTTCTTATCCGCGAACATGGCGCCGGCCGCGAGACCGTCCTCTTCCAGCTTCACCGAACCATCGCCGGCGGCGGGATCGAGATTGTTGATCCGTGCCCGGGTCTCCGAATTCGTGTAGACGACGAAGGGTCCTGCCGCCAGAGAGAATCGGTCGGTTATCTTGTAAGCCGCCACGGCGCTGGAGGCCACGAACGCCAGCTCGGATTGTTCGGCCAGATAACGGCCCGACCAGCTCCTGCCATAGTTGTTGCCGATCCCCGAGGGCACGTTGAGCGACACACCAAGGCGCCAGCGCTCGCCCAGCGGATGGACATAGTAGGCGCCCGGGATGACCAGGAAACGATTGTCGTTATCGGCGCTGCCGCCGTCGAACGTCGCTTCGTCGACCTCGAACTTGGCCTCCGTATAGACGGTGATCGCCTGGACCACGGCTTCGGGCCGATCCAGCCGGGTGATGGCGGCCGGCGAGAAGAACACCGCCAGGGCGTCATTGGCCCGGCCGGTCATCCCGGTCGCCGCCGGCCCGATTTCAGCCGCGGCCACCAGCGGGCAGAGCGCGCACAACAGCGCGGTGAACCGGCGACCAGGTTTTTGAAAATGGGTATTCAACAGTCCTCCTCGGGTCGCAAATGACGACCGTCCCGCTCACACCTGCCGGTCGTCTCTCCTGACGCGCCGTGCAGTATGGATAGAAGTCGAACCGGGGCCTTTTCTTCAAAAAAAGTACGGCCTAGGGCCGGAACAATACACCGGCATCTTGTAGAGAGCACGCTACGCCGCAATCGGCAAAAACGAGATTACCCGATCGATGGTCCAGTACGCCGCCACCCCGCCGATACCGTAGGGCAGCAGGCGCCAGGCACCTTGCGGTATCGTGATCGGGAGCCGTTTGAGCAACGCGATCAGCCCGAGCACTACGGCAATAAACATCAGCTGCCCGGTCTCGACCCCGACGTTGAATGTAAACAGCGCCAGCGGCACCTCGTGCCGGGGAACGCCGATCTCGGACAGGGCGCCGGCAAACCCGAGCCCGTGAAACAGACCGAAGATAAAGGCGATCAGCCAGGGATAGCGTTCGGTCAGCCCGACGACGCCCTTGCGTTGATGGACGATCTCCGCGGCCAGGAACAGGATGCTCAAGGCGATGATGGCCTCGGTGGGGGCCGAGGGCACATGCACAAGCCCCAGCGTCGCCAGCGCCAGCGTGATGCTGTGCGCCACCGTGAACGCGGTGACCGCCTTCACCAGCGGGCCGATGCCGGAGACGATCAGCAACAACGCCAGCACGAATAACAGGTGGTCCACGCCTTCCAGGATATGGATCGTGCCCATGCGCCAGTAGTCGACGGCGACTTTGAGTTTCGATGCCTGCAGCGGGATGGTGAACTCGGGGGAACTCGGCCGCAGGATTGCAGAGTGCTGGGAACCGTCCTGTAACTGGACGAGGAGTAGTACATCGGTCTGCAGCGCCGACAGGCCCTCGATCAGGATAGTCTGACCGGTCAACGACCCCGCGTTGTTCTTGTAGGTCGCTTGTTCGATCAGGGCGCCGGGCATCTGCTGCACCGATGGCGAACCGAGCAACTCCAGACTCGCCGGCAGTATCGGCGTAATAGCCAGCACCCGGTCCCCACGCATGGGGACTTTCCAGGTGACGGCGAACAGACCGGTGTTCTGTTCCTTGATATCCAGCAACGCGGGACGGATTTCGTCGGCAAATGCGGCGGTAGCCGGAAAAAATCCGATCGACATCAATATGGCGAGCGACAGCAGCCGGACCGAGATCCGGCGGCGCGCAATAAAACGCCAGAGCCCGTTGCCCCTCAGATTAAACAACGTCCCGCATGGCTCAATGCGTTCCGCCGAGGCGCCGTCCGACAAGCGCTCACCGGCCTGGTCAGCCGTACTCATTACTCCGGCTCCTGCAGCACGGCGACATTGTCGTCCGGATCCGGTTCTTCGATTACGATCGTGTAATTTTCGCGCAGATTGGCGTAGAACTTCTCGTTGAGTTCCTCGCCCCTGTCGGTCTTCCAGTCCTGCATCACACGCTCGCGTTTATCGGCAAAGACCGGCGGCGCCGGTTGGTTGATATGGCTCACGTATACGAGGTGCACGCCGTAGCCGGACAGCACCGGCCCATGCCACTGGCCGGGTGAAAGCTCGGTCAGCGTCTCGACAAAACCGCTGCCAAAACTCTTCCGGATTTCGAGCAGATCCTTGTCCGGATAGTAGGTTTGCAGCATAAAGCTGTCACCGAACTCACCGGCCTCATCGATCCTGTCGCCCAGGGCGATCAACTCTGCCTTGATCTCTTCAGCGTCGGCCAGCGTCGCGTCACCGCGTTTGTCGGGATCGACAAAGACCTGGGTAAAGGTATAACGGGTCGGTGCCTGGTAGCGATCCTGGTGCTCGGCGAAATACGCCTGCAGTTCTTCCTCGGTGGGCGGCGTCAATGCGACCAGATCCTTGGCCAGGAATTCCAGCTTCTGGGCCAGGCGGCGGCGGATGACCTGGTCGTGCTGGTTCAGGCCCATGGTCAACGCCTCGCGATACAGCACGGTCTCCCTGATGTACTGCTGGACCAGCCCGTCGAATTCCTCAGGCGTCGGCGGCCGGTTCCAGCGTTGTTGCCAGGAAGTTTGCATCCACTCGAGCTCGCCGGCCGTGACGACAATGGTCTTGTCATCTGCTTCCGGTGCCGGTTCGGCGAAGACGCCGTACAACAGATAGATCCCCGCGCCGATTAGCACAAAATGCACCAGTGGCTCACGTAGGAACTTCAAACTCTCTTACTCCCCTTTTTCAATGGATACGCAGTCAAGGCCAGGGCGTGCCTGAACCGTTTATCGGCAAAAATTGGCATGAATCAGAAGACAGTTCATCAAGGCGGAGAACGGGGCGCCGGTCCGGTTAACCGGGGTCCCCAGCCGTCGTCAGTCAAGTTGATCGGCCGTCCATTCTCGCGACAGCGGCGCCTCCTCAGGCGGCTGACTCATGCTCGACGTCCCATCCGGGAAATACCAGGACTGCCGGGTGACATTTGAGTGCACGCGCTAGGACTTTGGCACGCTCCACGCCCAGGCGAATACGGTCACGCTCGATAGCCGATATCGTGGATTGCGAGATCCCGGTCAGCTCCGAGAGACCATTTTGACTGAGCCCCTGCAATTCTCGAAGAATCCTGACGGACTCTCCAATCGAGACGTCCACCTGTTTCCGATTCGGTAAATCACCCGATACTGCTGGTTAAGCCTCGAGGAACGATGTCTCTGCCACTTCCCCCGTAACGCCTCGTCATTGAACCCTCTGATTTGCCGGATCCCCTGTGGGCCAGACAGACGGACGATGTCCTTCCATTTCTCGTAGCGTTTCAGGACATCCTGGGGGAGCCGGTCCAGCTGTCTCCATGTTCGCCTGTGCTCGTATACAGCCCACATACCATAAAAACTATATATACCATTTATAGTATGTCAATGACAAATAATCGACCTTGCGGAGCTGATTCGCGTCCAGCACCAGGTCGGAATGTGGCGAATTAGGTGAACTGTCCCCGAATAGACTCGCAGCATCTTCGTCTCGCAACTCTGTTCCACCGGCACCGATTCGCTTCTCAGACTTTCGCACCATCAACACGTCAATTGAAAATTTGATGCAGGTGCGGATAGAACGGCGCTTTCTTCGCCAGCTTCGGGTCCGGCGTGTACCAGATCGGCGATGACCAGGCGCGCTCCTGGATCGTCGCCGCCACGCCCGCCGGCGGGTCGATGCCCAACGCCTTGGCGTCATAGGTGGACCACCGGGGCGTCGGTATTTCCAGCACCCGGACGTAGTACACCGCATGATGCTCGGGCTTGAACTCCGGGTCGGTCCAGGTCGCGCTCAACTGGGTGTCACCGATGTCGTTGCTGAAGGTAGCCTCTTTGATGTTCACCGTGTTGCCCACCGGCGGCAGCTTTCCGGTCTTCGGGTCGGGCCGGCGGTTGTCCGACCAGGCCACGTCGTAGATCCTCTCCTGCGGGTAGCCGTTCTCGTACCAGCCCTTGATGATCTGCACGCGGTCCAGGTTGCCGCTGTCCGGGTCTTTGAGCGCCCAGACGGCGAACGTGGGCGCCTGGGTCCGGTCTGGCTTCTTGGGCAGGTCCCCGCCCATGGGGACACCACCCTTGTAGGCTTTGGCGACGAAGTCCTCGTCCTCGTCCAGGCCTTCCGGATAGTGCCAGCCACCGAAGAAACGCAGGCGGATCAGCGGCCCCGAGGTGCCGAACGTCTCCTTGCGCTTGATGCCGTCGAAGATCGCCTCGCGGGTGTTCTCGGGGGCCCATACGCCCGTCGCGCCCGGGGTGCCGAAGTTGATCGCCGACTCGCCCGCCGTGGTGCCGGCGCCGGACAGACGTATCTTGGCGGTCTTGTCCAGATTGCCGTGGACGCCCGTGTAGTTGAACTCCTCGTTGACGGAGAAGCCGGTATGGGCATCGGCGCCGGCGACGATGCCGAACTTGAACGGGTTGACGCCGAGGTATTCATGGTAGCCGACGCCGTTGATCAGGGCCTCGCGCACGTAGCTGTAGCTGACCCGGCCGACCACCGGCGGATTGGTGCCGATCAGGTGGGTGTACTGCTTTTCGAAGCCGGCGAACTCGTCGTTCGGAGACAGTGCCGGGTTGGTATCGGACTGGCCCTTGGTCTGGATGATCTCGGTCGCCAGCTCATTCTCGGCCCGCAGCTTGGCGTAGCGCGCGTCGATGGGTGTGCCGGCGGAGTCTCTGGGGGCGTACATGAGACCGTTGCCCAGGTTGCCATTGTGCGAGATCGAAAAGGTGTCGAGGCCGGCGTCGCGCTGTGTCTGCAGATAGGTCCACAGGTCCTCGGGGCGGTCGGAATCGAAGGCCGAGAACGGGGCTGCCGGTCCCTTGTCGTCGCGGAAAAAGACGTTGCGGTGCAGGTTCTGATTGACCGGTATCGAGGTCCACTCGAAGGCGATCAGGGTGGTGAACTTGCCGGGCTCGTAATGCTTGTTCGTGACCTCAACGTGTTTTTTCCAGCTCGACTTGAGGACCTCGGGGTCGTTGAATACCGGGTCGGGGTTGTTGGTGGTCAGGCCGACCGCAATCTTGGCGAAGGCCTCGTCGCCCTTCTTGGGGTCACCGGAAAGGATCAGCTTGATGATCTCGTTGTCCTTGTTCTTGGTCATCAGCTCGGACTTCGGGTCGGAGAGCTGCGGCATGACACCGAAGTACTCGGCGTGGTCGGTTACCGCGCACCAGTCGTAGGGGGTCTTCTTCTGCACCATCTCGCCGGAGGTGTTCTTCTTGACCGCCTTGCCCTTGCAGAAGTTGTAGGCGTCGTCTGTGGTGTTGCGCGTCCCCATCGCATAGGCGTCCGGCGAGTTCTGGGTGTGCAGATGCTGCTCGCCGAAGTAGACGTTGTTCAGCGGGTTCGCCTGGCCGGAACCGCGTCCCGGCTCGCCTACATTATCGGCCGCCGATGAAACTGAGGCGGTCAGTAAAGTTGCCAATGCAACGATTAGTCTGTTACCCATCTTCTTGTTACCCATCGTCTTGTTACCCATCGTCTTGTTACCCATCGTCTTGTTACCCATCGTCTTGTTACCGAACGCTGGTAGCAGACTCAGGCGCCGGGCATCCGTATTCGGCCTGCTCCGGATCGAAGAATATCGAACAATTTATGAAGCTCTGACCGGCACCCGACCGACCTGGACGCCATCAATGCGTCCGTGGCCCTCATCGCCATTTTGCGTAGACCGAGAAAATAAACAGGCTGACATTGCTGTATCTGCCGTTGACCTCGCCGCCGATGCCGGCCGCATCTTCAATCGGGAGATTGCCCTCGTACAGCCACGTCAGACCGCCGCCCAGGGTCAGGCCTTCGCTGCGTTTATGCTTGAAGCCGACGGCGTAGCGATAGAGTGTGCCCAGCGGAATAGGAACGGGACGGGTCCGGGTCGATGACATGGAGGTGTCGAGACTGATGCCCGCGGTCAGCTGGGTCCGGGGCCGCCACTGGTACTCGGCGCCGACACCGAAGTGCCAGGTGTCCCGGAAATCTGTGTCGACCGTGGTGCCGGGGATACCGTTGTCGTCGATTTCCACCTGGACCCGGCCGAACTGGGAAATCTCGTCCCAACCGACGCTGCCCAGCAGGTTGAGTTTGTCGTTCCAGCGGTGGTGGATGCCGGCGGAAATAGTCTGGGGCATGGTGACGCCCAGGTCCAGATCAGTATCCGGGTTACCCAATGCATTGCCAATCGGATCGCGCCATGACGTATTCGGATCGTCCTCGAAGTCCAGGTCGGTCTCGGTGAGGTAGCGGATACCGATCCGCGTGTGCTCCCAGGGACTCAGCATGATGCCGAAATTTCCCTGCACCGCGAAGTCCGTGTCCGATATCCGCACCTTGCCGTCAGGCAATCCGGGCGTCAGCGCCTCCTGACGGAGCTTTTCGGACATGTAGCCAAGGGTCAGCGCGGCACCCGCGCCGACGCTGAGCCAGTCGTTCACCCGGTAGGCGACGGTAGGCTGTACCTGCGGCGCCAGCAACGCGACATTGACCGAGTTACTCCGGCCCACCCAGTCGCCGGGCCAGTCGACGGCGAGGCCGAAATAGTTGTGCGCGCTCACGCCCACGGCCCATTTCTCGTTCAGTGGCCGCACGTAGGACACCGATCCGGCCGGGACCACCCGTTTGTTGACAGACCGGCTCGGGCCCGTGGCGGTATTGCGACTGTCTGTCTGGAAGCCGGCGTCGATATAGACGCCCACAGCACCCGCCAGCCATTCTGACTGGTCGAATCGCATCATGCCTGCCGGATTGGTGAAGACCGTGCCCGCATCATTGGCCCGCGCGGCGAGCCCGACACCTCCATAACTGCTCTCGGAGGCGTTACTCATCTCGTAGAAGTAGAGCGCGCCGGCATGAGCAGTCTGTGGCGGGTGGGCGGCCATGACCGCCAGGGTGACCAGCAGGCTGTGCGCCACGTTGCGGATTTTCATTCGCGCGATACCTCTTGACTCATCGATCCGTCACCGGCAAAACGGAAAAACGCGGCTATGCCACGTCCAGGTGATGACGCTGCCCGCTTCGCGACCTCCAAAGCTGGCGCGCGCCCGCCGGCAATCGGGCTTCAATTTATTTGAGGGTGAACTTCGCACCCGTCGCTTCGAGGTCGATCTCGAGGTCCTGGCCACTGGATCGGATGTTGGCAACGACGCCCTTGTCGTTTTTCCCCCATGCGCCGGTAACCCCGTCTCCCGACTGGATATTGACCTTTGTCAGGGTATAGGTGCCCTCGAAATCCTCCACCCGCTGCAGGTTGTACACGGTACCTTGCAGTTCCACGGGATCGTCGCCGACGACGCCGAGTCTCATGTTCTCGAACCGGAACGGATACTCCCAGCCCTGGAATATCAGAGTCCCTTCGCCCGCGTGGCCGACCGCGGCCCGCATGACCTGATTCTCCCTGATCGTGAATGACGCCGACCGCTCCAGACCCTCCGGCACCTGCGTCGGCGTCGAGGCAGTCGTTCCGCAGCCGGCGAGCAGCGCTAGCAGCAGAATGGGTAGTGTGCTTCGCAAGTCTCTCATCTCGATCACCGTCTCTGTTTACTGCGGGAACAGCCAGCCGAACTGGAATTTGAATGTCCATTCCGCCGTGGGCCGATCGTTTTCGTAGGGATTGTAGTAGGCGCCGCCGAAGATCTGCATGGGACGTCCGGCCACCGGGAACACTCGACCGAGCACCGCGCCGAGGTTCAGCGTCCAGTCTTCTGACTCCCAGTCATAGCTTTGCGGTGTGTCAGGCAGCGAAACGTACCAGCCCTTGTCGAAGTGCTGGGTCAGGATGGGCTGAATGAACGTCGTGCTGACATCCGGCGCGTCCGAGCGGATCTCGTAGACATCCCATTGGTGAAACACCAGGGCGCCCACCTGCAGGCCCTTCCGGGGTGTGACCATGACCACTCCGGCGGGCCCTGCCCACCAGGAGCCCGATCCCGTGAACTCACTGCTGCCCCCGGTGGGGATGTTCAGCGCCGGGCCAACCCCCCACACGGTGTTCTTCGGGGCGACCTTCGGCACGGCGAAGCCGAGGAAGTTGGTGTCGCCCATGCCGTGCTTGCGGCCGACGCCCTCGAGCTCCGGGGTGGAGACATAGGGCGCGGTAACCCGGGTCACGATCCCCTTCAGGCCGTCGAAATTGTCGGCGATGGAGGGAAGGGGCACGACCGTCTGGACGATTGCCGCGTTGCCCCAGGAGCCCGCGTTGTAGCTGCTGGCCGTGTACTGGTTCTGCAGGCGGAACTGGATCAGGTTCGATACCGGGTTCGTCGCCGCCTCGCCCAGGTCGTCGGCGGCGTGCCCGGAAGCGAACGCCGCAAGCAAGCATGCGGCGGTTACCACCTGTACTGCCAAGTGTTTCATATCAGACGCTCTTTACTCTAAACGGGACGTTGTCCTGGTCTGCCTCGGGTGTTGACCGGACCGGCGATGATCAGCCGCGCGCGGCGGCAGACGGATCGGGGCTATGCCTCTTTCGCGCTCCTACTCGGCCGACGACGCCGGCCCCCACGTGTGGCCCGTCAGTTTTTTCAACTTGGCCTTGATCAGCAGATCTTTCTCCGGTGTGTACCAGATCGGTGAAGACCAGGCACGCTCCTGGATGGTCGCCGCCACGTTCGCGGGAGGTTGCACTCCCAGCTTAGCGGCGTCATAGGTGGTCCAGCGCGGGGTCGGGATCTCCAGCACGCGCACGTAGTACGCGGCCCTCTTCATGGGGTCGAACTCAGGATCCGTCCAGACCGCTTTGAGCTGGGTGTCGCCGATGGTGTTCTTGTAGGTGGCCTTGCTCACATCGACCGTGTTCCCCACCGGCGGGAGCTTGCCGGTCTTGGGATCGGGCCGGCGGTCGTCCGACCAGGCGACGTCATAGATCTTCTCCGCCGGCAGCCCCCACTTGTTGACGTAGACCTTGATGATCTGGACACGGTCCAGATTGCCGCTCTCCGGATCCTTCTGCGCCCAGACGGCAAACGTGGGTGCGTCACCGGCTTTCTCCGGCAGGTCCTGGCCCATGGGCACGCCGGCCGCATAGGCCTTCTTCACGAACGCCTTGTCCTCGGTGATTCCCGCCGGCAGTTCCCAGCCGCCGAAGAAGCGCAGGCGGATCATGGTGCCGGAAGTGCCGTAGGCCTCCTTGCGCTTCATGGCATCGAAGATGGCTTCCCGCGTGTTCTCCTCGGCCCAGACCGCCGTGGTCCCGGCTGAGCCCATGACGATATTGGTGGCGCCGGATGCGTTCGGTGTCGGATCCAGCCGTTTCTGGGGGGTATCGTCCAGGACTCCATGGGAGCCGTGGAAGTTGAACTCCTCATTGTTCGAATAGCCGGAGTGCGCGTCCGCACCCGAGGCGACGCCGTACTTGAACGGGTTGGTGCCCAGCTTGTCCTCCAGCACCATACCGTCGGCCAGTGCCTGTCGGAAATAACCGTATTTCATCTGGCCGGTCTGGCCCACGTTGATCATGTTCTGCTGGATTTCGAAGTCGGCAAATTCATCATTGGGGGAGAACAGCGGATGGGTATCCGAACTGCCTTTCGTCTGAATGATTTCGGTCAGAGGCTCATTGGCCTGTTGCCGGGCCGCATAACGCGCGTCCATGGGGCCACCGAGAAACTTGTTCGGTGAGAACATCCAGCCGTCGGAGAGATTGCCGTTGTGGGGGATGGCGAAGTTCTCAGTCCCCTGGTTGCGTTGTATTTCCAGGAAGGTCCACAGGTCCTCGGGATAGATGGAATCAAATGCGGTAAAGGGCACGACAGGTCCCTTGTCATCCCTGAAGAACACATTCCTGTGCATGTTCCGGCCGTTTGGAATCGAGGTCCACTCATAGGCGATAAGGGTGGTGAACTTGCCGGGTTCATTGTACTTGTTGGCTGTATCGGTGTATCGCTTCCAGTTGCTCGACTGGAGCTCTACGGACACGAACTCTGTCATGGGCTTGCCAGTTACCAGAGACCTGAGAATCTGGTTGATAGCTGAATCAGGGTCACGCGGATCGGCGTTCTTGTCCCGCAGCTTCTTTGCAAGATCTGTCTTGAAAAGCGGGTCCTTTGGATCGATCAGCGACGGCATGATCCCAAAATATTCCGCATGGTCGGTGATCGCCACAAAATCATAAGGCGTTCTTTTCTTTATGGTCTCGCCCGATGTCGACAGTTTAACCTCCTTGCCCTGGGCCCATTGATAAGCTTCATCCCAGCTTTGACGGACCCCGACGACAAACGCGTCCGGCGAATTGGTGGTGTGCAGGTGCTGCTCGCCGAAATAGACGTTCTTCAGCGGGTTCGGCTTGCCGGAGTCACGGCCCGGCTCCCCGACGGTTTCCGACAGCGCCTGACCCATTGGCACCATTAGCGCGATAACTGCAAGGAATGCGAATCTCATGGTTTCCTCCCGGTTCAAATATCCCTCAGGCGATGCCTGCCAGCATTCTGGCTGCAGATCCTGATAAACATGTCAGAATATTGCAGCGCAAAAAACAATTCTGTGCCCAGCTGACCTGCCCCCTGTTTCAGTACCACGTTGTTCTTAGCAGAGCCGTCATTGGTTACGTAGTTGTTCCGCCTTCTCGGCGGGCGTCAGAGCTGGATTCTCGGCCAACAGCAGGGCTGCGGCGCCGGCGACGTTCTGAATGGGCCTGGTCCACCTAGCGTGGGATATCTAGTACACATTCCTTGGACTGGGCCGCTGCCACGGCTGAGGGACTGAACGGATACGTCACCAGGGCCGGAGAAATCTTCCTGCTACAAAACCAGCCCTCCGCCCCGATAGGGCGGGGCGGAGGGCTGGTTCCTCTTTACCCTAAATAGCGTTAATTTCGGCACGATTCCGATCTCATGTGAACCCAGGGAACCTGCGGCGTGCCGCGTACAGCGTCGCCAGCAGCAGCAATAGCGCAGGGGAGCTACTGCCGCCGCCCCCGCCCCCGCCGCTGCGAGGCGTCACTTCGGCCAGTGTCACATCCGAACTCACCGCACTCTCGTCATCGGTTACCGTCAGGGTCACATAATATTCACCCTCAGCAGCGTATCTGTGGGTCGGGTTGGGCCCGGTGCCGGTGTTGCCATCGCCGAAATCCCAGTCGTAGGCGGTGACGTCACCGTCCAGGTCCCTGGACCCGGTGCCGTCGAAGGTAATATCACGGCGGGCCTCCCCGCTGACCACATCGCCCGCATCCGCCTGCGGTGGCAGATTGCCGACACCAACGTCAACAATGGTCTTGTCGGTATCGGTTTCACCCGAGTTGTCGGTCACGGTCAGCGTGACGATATATTTGCTGTTCGACGTGTACGTATGACTCGGTGTCGGGCCGGCATCGGCTTTCGTGGTGCCGTCGCCAAAATCCCAGTCGTAGGTCACGATGTCGCCGTCCGGATCGGCGGAGCCGCTGGCGTCAAACGTGAAAGGGGTATCAAGTCTTACTCTGTAGGGCCCGCCGGCCTCGGCGGTCGGTGGTGTGCTGCCGACGCCAATCGTGGCCGTTGTGTCGCTCGACCGGAACAGTCCCTCGTCATCGGTCACCTGCAGGGTCACGGTGTAGAGGCTGGCGGCAACATAGGTATGGTCGGTGCTTTCACCCGAACCGGACACCGCATCACCGAAGTCCCAGTCGTAACTCGTGATCTCACCGTTCAGATCGACCGATTCCGAGCCGTCGAAGGTCACTGGCGTCCCGGTGACCCCGCTGTAGGGCCCACCGGGCCTGGCGATAGGCGGAATCTTCCCGTCGCCGATCAGTACCCGGGCCGTGTCCGTATCGACATCGCCGTCGTTATCGGTCACCGAAAGCGTCACGCTGTAGGCGCCCGGCGCCGCATAAGCATGCTGGGCAAACAGGCCCGTGCCATTACTGCCATCCCCGAAATCCCACGATGCCAACGCAATACTGCCATCGGCGTCAAACGAGGCGGACCCGTCAAACGGGATATCCACACCGACGACACCGGGATAAGGTCCCCCAGCTTCTGCGGTTGGCGGGACGTTAGCCGCACCGACGGATGCCGTCGAAGTCGCGGTATCGGATTTGCCTTCGTTGTCGGTCACCGTCAACGACACCTGGTAGTTGCCGGCAGCCGCATAGGTATGGCTCGGTGTCGAGCCGGCATCGGCCGCCATGGTACCGTCGCCATAGTCCCAGTCGTAGGTGTCGATGGTGCCGTCGGCGTCGCTCGAGGCGCTGCCGTCGAACACGATCAGCTCGCCTGCGTCCCCGCTGTACGGGCCGTCCGCGTCGGCAACCGGCGGCAGGTTAACCCCGTCACTGATGATTGCGCGGGTCGACGCCGGTGCGGAGTCGCCGTCGTTGTCGACGACCGTCAGTACGACGTCATAGGCGCCGAGTGCCGCATAGGTATGGCTTGGTGTCGGGCCGGCATCGTTCTCCACGGTACCATCGCCGTAATCCCAGTCGTATCTCACAACCGAACCGTCAGGGTCGTCCGAGGCGCTCCCGTCGAACGTGACTGCGACATCCACCTTGCCAACGTAGGGCCCGTTCGCATCCGCCACCGGCGGCGCGTTGGGCGCGTCGATAGTGGCCGTCGAGAATGCCTCGGCCGAAGTGGCGCCTTCGTCGTCGGTGACCGTTAACGTCACCGTGTAATTGCCGGCCGCAGCGTAGCTGTTGCTGGGCATGGCTCCGGTGCCCGAGTTGCCGTCACCGAAGTCCCAATTCCAGGCAACGATGGTGCCGTCGGCATCGCTCGATGCACTGCCATCGAAGGACACGGCGACATTGACCATGCCCGAGTAGGGCCCGTTGGCATCGGCAACCGGTCGCTGGTTCGCCGCGTCGATCTGGGCGCCCGTCGTCTCGCTGTCAGACACACCCTGGTCGTCAGTGACGGTCAGCGTGACCACGTAGCTGCCGGCCGCAGTGTAGGTGTGGCTCGGCGTCGCGGCCGTACCTGTCTTGCCGTCACCAAAATCCCAGTCGTACTGCAGGGGTTCGCCCTCGGGGTCGGAGGACCCAGAGCCATCGAAGCTCACGGGCTCGTTGGCGACGCCGTCATAAGGACCGCCCGGATCAGCGACCGGTGGCTGGTTGCCGGCGACAACGGTGACCTGCGCCATATCTGTGCCGGTCAATCCCCCTTCATCGGTGACACCCAGTACTGCCGTGAACGTGCCCGCATTCGTGTAGACATGGCTCACCGTGGCGCCGGTGCCTGTCGTGCCATCGCCAAAATTCCATTCGTAGCTTGTTATCGGACCTTCGGCATCCTCCGAGGCCGAGCCATCAAAGATGACCTCGAGGCCCACCACGCCCGAGTAGGAACCGCCGGCATCGGCGGTCGGCGGCAGATTCGCAGCGTCGATCGCCGCGCTGGTGGTATCGATATTACTCTTGCCGCCGTCGTCCGTTACGGTCACGTACGGCGTGTAATTGCCGGCAGCGCCGTAGGTGTGACTCGGTGTCGGCCCGGCATTCTGAACGTCGACCCCGTCACCAAAGTTCCAGTCGTAGCGGACGATCTCGCCGTCCGAGTCGCTGGAGCCGCTCGCGTCGAAGCTTACGGGGCTACCCGATGTGCCAATTACGGGGGGGCCAGCGTCGGCAACCGGCGACTTGTTGCCCTCGCTGATCGTGACTTCCGCGATATCGTCATCCGTCTCACCGTCGTTATCCAGCACGGTCAGCGTAACAGTGTAGGTGCCCGCCGACGCGTAGACGTTGCCGGCTTGCGGCCTTGTGCTTTCATCCGAGTTGCCATCGCCATAATCCCAGCTGTACAGGACGATGTTGCCGTCTGCATCCGTGGAACCGGCGCCGCTGATATTCACGTTCACGCCCACCGTGCCCGAGTACGGGCCGCCGGCGTCTGCCACCGGCGGTGTGCTGGCCGCACCGATCTTGGCAGTCGTCGAATCCGAACCGGGCAAGCCGCCGTCATCGGTGACTGTCAGAATCACGTTGTAGGTGCCGGGCTCTGAATAGATGTGAGTGGTATCCGCGCCGGTGCCAGATGTGCCGTCGCCGAAGTCCCAGACGTAGGAGGTAATCGTGCCGTCGGGATCAAACGATTGGCTGCCGACGAACACCGCGGGTGCACCGACTGATGCTTGCGACAGCCCACCCGCCTCGGCGACGGGCGGCTGGTTGCCGCTGGCCCCGGCCACCGTCGCGATGTTGTCGATCTTGACGAAGTCGGCGTCCCTGGGACGGACCGTCAGCTGCAGGCTCAAGACCTCCTCGAAGTTGAGGGGATTATTCCCGAACTCAGACACGTCCCAGGCGGATT
>WOR8_10003406_pt1 | contig 15539 bp, 20 predicted proteins | sample DeeMarSeWOR38_10_FD_19890 | JGI IMG/M metagenome (IMG submission 19890) | reverse complement strand
CCGGCTGCACCGCCTCCCGCCGCTCCCGCAGCAGCTCCACGTCCCGCATTGCCCGTAACTGCTCCAACCGCCGCACCGGCTGCGCCACCGACTGCCGCCCCTTTTGTGGTATCCTTCGCAACTCTCACGCCGCTATTTTCTTTGGCGCCATAATCAGCCGCCTTCTGCATGCATTCATCAATATCGTTCGCGGCGGTTTCCTTACCGACATGCGTCAAGTGAGCATTCGGATAAAGCACTGGTCGCTGCTGCGCACAAGCAAGTATCGTAAGCATAAAAACAGCAAGAATAACATATTTCTTTTGGCATCGCTTCACCTTGAGATCTCCCCATAACATTTGGTTTACGCAAATGAGTTACTCTTAAATTGATGCAAGATTTGATCTATTCGACGCTGAAATTGAAGCATAAGGATAAGAGTTTAGCCGTTCATGGATCTTGATAACTACGTTCATGCTTAAATAAATTTCTAATGTCATCTGAAACCAGAGTACCTATTTTTCCGTGCCGGTACCGTGTTGAGCCCGAAGCAAAGTTATCAGCGCAAACCCGATCACAGACAGTCCAATAAGTACAATAAATATGACCCGATAGCTTCCGCTCACATCGAAGGTGTGCCCGGCAATCAACGGGCCTATCGCACCGCCAAGTGTGCCGGTAAAGAGGACGATGCCGAAAAGCAACCCATGCGAGCTGGTACCGAACAGCTCGGCCACTGTGGGAGAAATCACCGTGAAGAAACCGCCATGGGCAAACCCGTAGATCGCGGCAAAGAGGAAAAGCATCCAGGCCTGTCTGGCAATTGGCAACAAAAGAAGACCACAGAGCAACACGATAAAACATATACACAGCGATCGTTTTCCGCCTATCCGGTCGTTTGTCGCTCCCATCACAAACCGTCCCGCCATGCTCACGCCTCCAATCGTCGAGAGCACTCCTGCTGCAGTCGCCGGAGGCAGGCCCAAATCAGTTGCATGCGGTACGATGTGCACAATGACGGTCAGCAAGCAGAAAAAGATGACGAACTCAGCAATGCATATCGTCCAGAACTGACTCGAATGGGCGGCTGCCCTCAGCGACATACTCTGCTCCTCGACCGCAGCGTCGCAAGGATCGCAGCTGCCCCCATCGGGTAGCAAACCTATCCCCATCGGATCACGGCGCAGAAGCTGAGCTGCAGCGACGAGGATCATCAGGGTTAACACGCCGATAATAAGATATGAGTTTCGCCAACCGTAAGCCGCAATCAGTCCCGTAACAATGAGAGGCACCAAAAACTGCCCGGAGCCCGTTCCCATCTTGACGATGCCGGACATTATGCCCCGGCGTTTTACGAACCAACGTGCCACCGTAGACAGCGTGATAACGTCATGTGTACTAAAACCAATACCCACCAACACCCCGTAAAGTAGATAGAGCTGCCATAGCGTCTGAAGTTGAGACATAAGCAGATAGCCAACTCCCATCGAGATGCCGGAAACCACGATGATCAGCTTGGGTCCAATCCTGTCGTTCAGATTCCCGGCAAGAACTCCCCCAGCACCCATGATCAGGAAAGCCAGCGACGCCGCGCCCGATATCGTTGCCCGCGACCAGCCTAATTCGGCCTGGAATTCCTTAAAAAAAACGCCATACGTGAACATCGCACCTATGCAAACGCCCTGAATGACGAAGCCGGCTGCTACGATAGTGTAGCCGTAAAAATATCTCCCTCTCACGCTCTATTCCTGTTTGATGATTTCAAGTTATGGATCGCCCTAAAAACTTATCTGGACAAAAAAAGCAGGCCCGGCAGGTCATTTCAGAAAATGATCTCACCTCCCTGCTCATGAGTTCGGCTGGTACCCTTATACGCTCAATCCCGCATCCTTGAACATCTTTTTCATCCCCGGTTTGTTAGCGAATATTTCTTCCCGGGTGAGGCCATCCAGCTCGTGAGGAAAAATCAGCCATTGGTCGGTTTCATGAATGTAGTAGTCCGGAATAATATTCGTTACATTACTCTTCGGTTTATACCATGGGGTAGCAATACGAATGTCGTTAGGTAAGTTTCGGCGCATCTTGGATTGAAGGGTTTCGATGATGGCTTTAATGCTATTTCCGGTATCAAAGACGTCATCCACAACAAGCAGTCCATCTTCCCAGTTGGCATGCTGGATGACGTACTCCAATCCGTGGACACGAACCTTTTTATCCCTCTTGTTGATACCATAATATGACGAGGTCCGTATGGCGATATGATCGGTCTTTACGCCTAAGTGATCCAATATTTCCTGGACCGCGATTCCCACCGGGGTGCCGCCGCGCCATACGCCGATGATGAAGCTGGGGGTGAACCCGCTTTTATAAATGCGTATGCCCAGCTCGAAGGAATCATTCAGCAGTTCCTGTGCGTTTAGATATATTTTATCGTCCATGTTAAAATATGATGCTGCGATAGTGATAGGGTTGCAAGAATAGGGGAATTTCGATCAGCTATTTTCAGTTTAAACGATGATGTTGCCCCTCTATGCCCTTTGCCATTTTCAATAATTCTATTATACCAATTGAAAAAAAAATTAAAGAGGACAAATCTTAAGCTTTGATTTTGAGTATCTGACATAAAAAATCGACGTTGACAAGCTACCAGGCCTTAGGTATTTAATATTGGATTATCTGGTTATCTGCAAAGCCCACGTGACGTTTCTTGGAATAGGCGTTGATGGTGAGCCGCTTGGCGGATGGGTGACTGTCTGAGGACATGAGGGCGCGTTGCATCAAACCGCATTGAATTATTACCCGTTCGCCTAGCGTTTAAATGTTGCGGGCTCATTGTGCCACAAAAAACAGGTAGACATTCGTCTTTGTCGTTTAAAGAAACGACTCCTAATCAAACCCAAGCGATATTTCAGAAGACGTTAGGTGGGCAAAGCCAAGAGCGAATGCCTTCATCAAAGGATTTAAATCATGCCGAAACCTAAAATAACAATCAAACTTGTTGAAGAAACGTTGCGCCAAGAGGTGCAAAAACTGGATAAACGTGTTCAGGTACTGGGGGTTCAGCAGGTAAAGAAAAAAACGGCTTACCGCGTGACCCTCCTGAAAGATGGAAAGTCGAGCAGCGCAGACCTAAAGAGGGAAGTGATAGAAGAATACCTCTCCCAAGAGGGCAAGAACAAGGAATTGAGGAAGGCCCTGGGCAAGGCGGTTAGCCATCTGAGTATAAGCTATGGAGGACAATGATGACGGTTTACAATGAACAGCATAACCGCAATGGGATCGATCCTTGGTTTTGACATGTTCCGTGAATACAAAGAGGTGACCTGCTCTTTAACGGGAGATGACGATGACAGCCGCAGAGCTGCAAAACGGAGACATTATGGGTAGTTTTCAGGAGTATGAGCACTATGATGCTTTAGGTTTGGCAGAGCTTGTGCACCAAAAGCAGGTAAGTCCCACTGAACTGTGCGAGGCGGCCATTGAAAAAATTGATCATTTCAATCCCGTACTCAACGCGGTTGTGACCCGAATGTACGAGGAAGGTTGTAAAAGAGCATCAGACTGCCTTCCCGACGGACCATTCGCCGGCGTACCGTTTCTTCTCAAAGATCTGAATTTCGCATATTCCGGATATCCTTTGACAAAGGGCTGTAGAGCGCTGAAGAACTACATCCCCGGATACGACAGTGAAATGGTCTTGCGCTTTAAGAAAACCGGAGTCATCGTTCTTGGCAAGACCAATACGCCAGAGCTCGGCCTGATGGGTGTTACCGAGCCCGAATTTTTCGGAGCCTGCCGCAATCCCTGGAACATACAATACTCCCCGGGAGGTTCGAGCGGGGGGACTGCAGCGGCGGTTGCCGCAGGCATGGTGCCCATGGCTGCAGGTGGTGACGGTGGTGGCTCAATACGGATTCCCTCATCTTTTTGTGGTCTTTTCGGATTGAAACCCTCAACCGGGCGCAATCCCAACGGTCCGGAACACGCAAGGGTGTGGCAGGGAGCCGTCCAAAATCATGTGATCACGCGATCAGTTCGTGACAGTGCAGCCATGCTGGACGCCACCCAGGGGCCGGATACCGGTGCGCCTTACGAAATCCGACCGCCTGTGCGCCCATATTTGGAGGAGGTCACTACAAATCCTGGAAGACTGAAGATCGCATTTAATACCCAATCCCCTATCGGAACATCCGTCCAACCCGATTGCATTCATGCCGTGGAAGACGCCGCTCTTCTACTGGAAGAATTAGGACATCACGTGGAGGCGGCCCAACCCCACATCGACGGGCCCGAGCTGGCCCGGAGCTACATGGCTATGTATTTCGGAGAAGTAGCGGCAGATCTCGACGAATTATCGGATATTCTGGGACGGAAGGTCGGCCCTGGAGATGTTGAACTTCTGACATGGACGCTCGGTTTGCTTGGCCGGAGCTTTTCGTCCGGCTATTTTGTCGATGCCATGCGCCGGTGGGACCTTATGGCACGTAAAATGGGGCATTTTTTTGAGACGTATGATTTGTATCTAACACCGACGACGGCGTATTCACGAATCCGGATAGGAGAACTGAATCCCAAACCAAGCGAAGCCCTGATGTTAATGGCAGTCAATAAACTGAGGTTGGGATGGCTTCTAAGGGTGTCGGGCCTCGTGGACAAAATGGCCCTGCGCAGCCTTGAGCGAACACCCTTTACCCAGGTAGCAAATCTCTGCGGACTGCCGGCGATGTCCATACCCCTCTACTGGACCCCGGATGGTATGCCATGCGGGGTTCATTTTATCGGAAAATTCGGGGAAGAACGCACCCTGTTCAGACTGGCTGGACAATTGGAAAAATCCCGCCCCTGGTTCGACAAAAGACCGGTTTTGGTGGATTCGTGAGGAGAATTAACGCAGTTTGCAAATTCGGAAGCCGGAGCCAACGTCGCGAACTTGCTCAAGTCGGCACTGTTGTAGAATGACAAATTCGAAAAAATAGAATAGCGTCACTATTGTTTATTGTCGCTCAGGTAACCACGCCCGTGCGGCGGTTGGCATTCTGAATGCGACCTGTTTAGAAAGAGAGAAAGGATGTCAAGATCAATATTGTGAGCTGCAGGGGAACGCAAATAGCGCATCCCACAGTTTTGTGCGTTAGAGGGCCATCTCGCCAATTGGGGGCATGATTCGGATCCAAAACACGCACATCGTCGCGTCGAACGCCGAGCTGACCCGTGAGTAGGTTGCCCAAATAGGTCCCATGAATCCCGCCGCCTATGATCAACCAATCAATCATTCCTCCAACTTTTCAAAAAATTCTTTTTCAGCACCGCACTTAGGGCAAACCCAACCATCCGGAAGATCCTCAAAAGGCGTTCCGGGATCGATGCGAGTTTCAAAATCTCCCTCTTGCGGATCATAAATGTAACCGCATGGGCATTCCCATTTGTCCATGATTTCCTCCTATTTGTAATTTTGGATTTGAAATCGACAAAAATTCGGCTGGCTTTCAAATTTACATGTTGGCGGTAAAAGCAGTTGATTAACCTTTAACGTCCCTTTGTTTAGGGTCTCAAAAAGGATCAAGACCTTCTTTGACAGTCACCATCTTTGATAGGTTGGCGTACTCTTTGCTGTTGTATTCTACCAAACACAGTATGTCATAGTTGGTCTCCTGCAAACTGCACTTGATCGTCGTATTACCGGTTTCCCAGAGTGAGTAATATTTCACGTGCCCCAGACTTAAAGCGAGTCCCCGTTTAACCCCGGCATGTTTATAAAAATTGTTGCTCCATATCGTCTTTTCATCTTTGGGCGGACCATATTTTTTTTCTAATGCAGCCTTGAACTGGTTGTAGGTTTTAATGAAATGATTGGAATTCAAATAGTTGTCTTTGAGCTTGTAAAACGCCCCAACAAGTTTATCGTCAGCAAAGGTAAAGTATAGGTCAACGTTTCTTTCCAGAATTTCTATAGAATACTTCACCTTTTCATTATGTTGTTCCGCGGGCGTTAAATCCTCTGTAGCCAAAACTTGCGCTTGAGTCATACCCCAGCGAGCGCGTCTGAAATCGGAGTCTGCCCCCCAACAAATTCCACTCCCAGCAACCAAGAATAAAACTACATTTATAGCAATCGGTTTTAAATACATGATGGTACCTCACTTGGATAGGTGGTTGAATATGTGATTTGACGTTCGCCCAGCTTCAACATCAAAGCTAAGCCTTTGGGGGAGGCTGGATGGGTTCATGCGCTGGATGGCTTTTTTGCTATCCATATTTAATTATCTTATGTACTAATTTTATACCTTTTGTCAATAAAAAAGATATCTACACGCGATAAAAAATCAAAACAAATCAGGCTCAGATCGAATTAAGCTGGTATCGATCCAGCCATAGGCTGACACCTCCAGAATCTCATCGGCAAACGGTACTCGCTGAGTTTGAAGATAGAGACCGTTTATCTTTTCGTAGAACCGCCTGTAAGGGTTGCGCTCAAGGACTCTCACGAGCATCGAATATATGCCATAGTGCTGAAGCTCTGCCGTCAACGCTGAAACCAGTTTCACACCAATTCCTCGCCGCTGATACATTTTCAACACATACAGGGTATAGATTTCACCGCTGTAAATGAGGTCTCCCTTGCGCTCATGGCCTCCCGTAATGAAACCGACAACCTTGCTGGCATCTTCTGCAACAAAGCTGATGACTTGCCCCGCTTTCAATTCCTCGAAAAAGGAATGCTCATGTTGGGACTCCGACATATCGTATAAGTAACCAAAGGGTACAACCCCAAGGTAAGTGTCGTGCCAGGTTTGCACGTAAATGCGGGCCATAACATGCGCATCGTTTTTTTGCGCTGGACGGATAATCATTCGCGTTGATTCCAACAGATATTCAGTACCACCCCAAACATGAATTCATTGAAATGATAATACCCGCAATGGCATTTGAAAACATTTTAATTGATCATTTAACTTCAATCGTATTGACTTAAAAAAAAATGCTGTGCTACATATTCAAATCTTTTGTGTACTTAACATTTTGAAAATATGGAAAGGAAAAATTCTGATGCTAAACATCATAAAACGATTTTTCAGCGAAGCCGAAGCTGGAAGCTCTTATGATGCAAATCAGAAAACAGATCACGACGTGCGAGTTGCAACATGCGCGCTCTTCCTTGAAATGGCCCGCATCGACGAAAAGTTCACCCAATCGGAGATGGACATGATTCTTTCTATCATGAAAGAAAAATACGGTTTATCCCAGAAACATGCTGACGCCCTGGTCGCAGAAGCCGACAAGGAGCTCGAGGAAAGCGTTGACCTCTGGAAGTTTGCCGGGCTGATCAACGAAAATTATTCAATAGACGAAAAAATCGAAATCATCGAAATCCTGTGGCAGATGGTCTATGTTGACGGCAAAATGGACCAGTATGAACACTACCTGATGAACAAACTTAAAAACTTACTGCGCCTGTCACACGACCAACTGATTGCCGCAAAACTCAAAATTCTCGACTCGGCTCATAAAACTCAAAGCCTGCATAGCCAACCGCAAAATGGAAAATAAAGAATCCTGGCCCAGAGAGTCCAGGCTTTAGATGTTAGAAAAAATAGGTAAACGAGCCCCTTTCAAAGACGTTAGGAGGTGGCATGACCTTTGATGAATACCTCGGGAGTCTCGATGACGACCACCCCTCTGCCCAACTTTCCGAGACACTGACGTCCCTTTGGTGGGACAAAAAGGGAAATTGGGACAGAGCGCACTCAATCGCCCAGGAAATCCCTACGGTTCAGGGCAGTGCCGTGCATGCCTATCTCCACCGTGAGGAAGGGGTTATATGGAATGCGGATTACTGGTACTCCCGTGCAGGCAGGCAAAGACCCAACATCCCACTCGAGGAGGAATGGAGGGCTCTGGTGGAAGAGATGCTTGGCTCACCCTAACGTCTTGCATAGGTCTAATTTTCAGAACTGATTGATGACGCAACCCAACACATGAAAATGGGGATGCGTAATGCGTCGGGTAGTGTTTATTGACAGCGCGTAAAAATAGAGGGATTATTACAGATTGTTGTTACGGTTTCATACCCACATCAGGAGAATCACACCTATGGTAAGCATCAGCGATTTTCGTCTACTTGGAATCGTTTGCATACTCGTAATCGCGCCGGGCTGTGCTTCAATGTTGCAAAAGAACCGTCTTGATCAATTCGGCGAAACATCCAACGCTTATGGACAGATGGTTTTTTGGTCACAATACGAGGAAGCAAATGCCTTCCGAAAACCTGGACGTGTTGAAAAAGATATGGATTATTTTGAACGGTTGAAGGATTTTAAAGTAACAGCATACAATGTCAAAAGCACGCATCCCTCCGAGGACAAGAAACAAATCCGTCAAGTGGTGGTGATCGGTTATTACCGTGTCGATGAACTCGTGGTGAGGACCCTGCGTGATCACCAGGTATGGATATACGACGACACGGATGAACGGTGGTATTTAGAAGGGGAATTGCCAAATTTTCAATAAGTCCATACAGGTTGTAAACATTATGGGGTTTTAGGGAGCCTTTCAGTCAAACTTGACCTCACTCATTTGAATTTTAGTTCCATTTTTAAAACATTATTGTTGAGTAAAATCAGAGTGATATGAATGAGATGTTGAAATTAGACCAATTTTATGTTTTGATTAAGATGACCAAGGGCTAAGGTGCCGCAAAAATGATATAGAGAACCACAATGAGAAGGAGGAATATCATGCATCCAATCCGAAAAAAAGCTCGACCGGTGTGCGTTCTGATGACAGTCCTGACGCTGCTGCTTTCAATTCCTTATCAATCCGCACTGGCTGCGCTAATTGAAACGGAAACGGTACTAAATCTGAACCGGGTGCAGGACGCTCGGGACTATGTAAAAAAATTTCTGGCGCGTGAAGATGCCAAAGCCGCTATGATGGCCCAGGGTGTTGATCCTTTAGAGGCAGTGGCCCGCGTGGACAGCCTCACAGATTCCGAGGTCATTCAGCTCGCAGATCAAATTGAGCAACTTCCTGCCGGCGGAAACGCTCTGGGGATCATCATTGCTGTTTTGATCATCGTTGTACTGGTATTGGTGATAATCAAACTAATAAAATAAGGAAAAATCGGCTTTAATTTGGGCAACAGACTGTTGAGGAGCAATGCCACAGTATTTAGTAACATCAGCAGCCTGTTGCCCAAATCATTTTGTGCCCGCAGTATCTGGAAAAAATAATCCAGTTTTACTCTATTTGTATGGCATTGTCGCATGGTGTTTTATGACTTTATAGGAATTAAGGATAATGTATTCATCGGATTCAAAGAAAGCAGCACAACAATTTGTCAGAGAATCTTTAGATCAGATCTTATCGGGTACCTATCAGATACCATCGTTGGAAGAAATGATATGTATTTTAGAAGGCAATTATGAATTTAGCTTTGATGAATATAAAGCCAAACGTAATATAAGGCGCTTACATTTGGACTGGAATGATATTCAAGTTGAAGATGAAGTAGACCGCCAACGTCGGCATTATGAAAACGAACTGCGTGTCAATTTAAAAGTAGCGGCCTTGAACACGACAGAGGAAATTGAAAATCTAATAAAAAGTTTGATGGTGGCCATCACGGAGTGGAAGATTAAGAACCTTTGAATCTGCTCATATCCCCGATTCTTTCAGTGTATTTCATTCCAACGCCGGGATGGAATGCATGCAAAGAGACCTCAAGTTTATTCCCCAAATACCGATATACAATCATAATGATTTATGTTGTTCTGTGCAGAAGGAGATAAGGTGTCTCTTAAAAATGAAATATTCAAAGAATTCGTTATCAACTCTTCGTTTTGGCTTTTTGTCATCTTGTTCCTGCTATTTTTAATTTGAGCCGACAACCTCTATCCGTCAACCTTCATCCAAGAAGTTTATTTCTTGGTAAATCGGGGCCCGTCTCAGCGACGGGGGTTTCTCAAATATGTGCCCCATCCGTTCATCATCTACCAACCTGATTGACGTCAATTCAATGTAAAAATTAATCACTGGTCATGAATTTTTTGAACTGCCTCATCGGCCCGAATCGCATGGTCACCATAAGTAGCTACCGAATTTACATCCAGCCATGGAATAGATAAAAATCCAAAAAAATTGGCAATAAATGCGGCAACGAGCAAAGCAGCCGTGAATACGAACAATTTTATTACCTTTACCATGATTTGTCCTTTTAAGGCCGTTATAAGTTCGCGCTTCCTGTCTTTAACAACCGTTTTGAACGCTATCGATCAAATGCAATGCCTACAATCGTCATGGCCCAACTATATTTCCCTAAATTACTATCGGCCGGCAAAAATGAAAACTTTAATATAACCAAGCCCTTGGCCATGACATTGGATGCATTGCGCATTGATTTGTCATCCGGTGCTGAACGCGAACACCACCAGCCTCCTGCAATTTCATGATCACCGCCCAAAACGTACGCCTACCCCGGTTCGGGTTCCAAATTCAACGTCATCGTCTCGCAGCCATGGTGTATCCGTGCTAATCAAGACATTTTTTGTTACCGGGTTGACCCGAATACCTATCCATCGCAGGCTGGTATAGCAGTATCCAATCTGATTGCCCTGAGCATCCCTCATGTGGGAACCATAGCCATAAGAATAGGTAACTGGAAAGCGCTTTATAAGCTCGACAATCTTTTCCAGCTTTCCCGACTGCGGATCAAATTCCCTCCATTGCCGTTCATTAATCGAGTAACCATCGTTCAAGGCAACGACAGCATAGGGATTATTTTCCTGGTTTAGATAATAGTAACGATGATCCGGAAATAAGTGATAGGTTTCAAATGCTTGAGTTACCTCTCGACTACGTTGCATGCCACCATAATTCGCCCCTGCACACCCTGAGAATAAAATAAAACCTGCGCAAATCAAAACATTAATGGTGGCACCCAACTGACCAATAGCAAACCACTTATTTTCTGTTCGCCGCATCGCGGTTTCCTTTCATGAACTTTTGTGGCTTGAAACGTCGAATATCAAATTAGTGATATTTTGTTTGAAAGATATAGAGACCTTCCGGATATAAGAGTTACAAATCTTACGTTGCATACTATCTGGGTTAACCTGCCATATCTCTGGTCGCTGTGCGCCCCATCGAAACCATAAGTAAATCGGTCTTAAAGCAAATCAAATTGTAACTAAAGTCTCTACTATTGTCTAATCAAGTTAACCATTGTCAATTGGAGTAAAGAAAAGTAAATAAAAGAGCCATCTGAATGACAGATGGCTCAAGAAAATGGTATGACAGTTTTAATACTACTTACGTTATTCTATACTAATCATTTCTTTATTGGCTTCAAATGTTTTGGATCCGATCCCTGGCACATTTATTAAATCCTCCGGACTTTTAAAGGGACCGTTTTTCTCGCGATACTCAACGATTTTGGCTGCATATTTAGCACCGACACCTTTTAACTGAGCAAGTTCATCGGCAGAGGCGGTGTTAATATTAACTTTTGCAGGATCACCAGCACCAGCGTTAAACGCGAACAAGAAAACAACAGAGACAACAACAAGCATTGAAAATAAGAGTTTGCGATTCATGATTTTTTCCTCCTTTCAAATTAGAGTTTAGTTAATCGCACCCAATATCCCAATGCTCACTATCCAAAATAAGTCAAATTTCTTTTAGTAGAAAAGAAGATATTTGTCAAGAAAAAAATGACTTTAATATAGTTATTTTTGACTAGTACAAAATAAACAACACTAGATACGCTAACTACTAGTCAATTCTGTAAAATGCTGTCAAGACAAGTTAAATAGTAGTAGATAATCGGTGAGTTCGATTACCATAGAAAGGGCTGGCCTCGGTTCTCATTGGCAGAGTCGGCGATTCTTTTAATTCATCGCTTCGCTGCCGGGCGCGTTAAACCGTGCTGCCAAACTGATATTCTCAAAAATTTCATACCCTGGCAAGGTTCTCTTATTGTGGAAGACCTGAGATCAATCGGAACGGTTTTCATCGATGAACCCAACACCCCTGAATTGAGAAACAACTCCTGTGGATCCGCAGGTTTCTCGCATCACATCAAGCCAGCGTCACGTCTTCGGAGATCTCGGATGTCGTATGGATAAATGTGCACCCGATTTCAGCGATACAAATGAACTATTTAATGAGTTGCGCGCCTGGGGTTTTGTGCTCAAAATAACCGGAATTTCAGGTTGGCAAGTGACGCTCTGTGCGACGGGATGAAAACCTGTAGGTGCATAACAACCGTTCCGATTGTCGAATCTCTTGACTTTTAATGAATTATTTTGATAACTTATTATTATTGGACGTCTTCTCATGATCAGCTCTTATAAATTGAACTCGATGACGGAACGCCACCCCAGATACATATACGATCCCGACTGCACGGGGAAACCGAAGAAACATATTGATATTTGCAAAAACTGCACGTGGAAAAAGAGCTATAAGCCATATTTAAATACCGTCAGCCTGAGCTGCCGTTTACGTTTCTAATAGGCATCTGAGCGTCGCATGAGGCTGAATAATAAAAAAAAGGAGACGGAGTTATGAAAGATCTGATCGAAGAGATAGTGAAGGCACTCGTTGACAACCCGGAAGAAGTAAAGGTTACCGAAGTTGAAGGACGACATACGACGGTATTAGAGCTTAGAGTTATTAAGAGCGATATGGGCAAAGTTATCGGCAAACAGGGAAGAACCGCTCAGGCGATCCGGACAATTTTAAGCGCTGCATCCGGAAAAACCGGTAAACGATACGTCCTCGAAATTATCGAGTAATACAATCAAATCAAAAACAGCACTGTCGCATGATCGCTAAGGCAGATCAGTTCCGATCACCATTTGTCAGGCAAAAGTTACCGAACAACTCTTTTTTTAATTGGCATGAAGCTTAAAGACCCAGATTTAATTGATTTTTTTAAATGGTTTGAAGATGCTTTAAACCGTGCTTCCCAGGTTGATAAAAGGAAAAAAATGAAACTGCGCAGAAAGATACGAGACGAAATCTATCTCCTTTTAACATGGGAAAAGCCGACCCCCACCGGCATCATGAACCGATGGGAGGAAAGACTCGCCGATGTGTTCAAAGTGTTGAACTATAGAGGTAAAGATGATCTGCTGAAGCTGCTGATTCAAAAGATCGGTCAACAGTGAGCGCGAATTACACGATTTGAGATGCACGATGGAAAATAGCAATGGTCAAAGAAAGCGGTTAGACATTATCCTCTCTGATGGTCTCTCGGCTTCGGCTTGCAAAAACTCCTGAAGCTGTCGGATATGGTTGTTTTCTTCTGCAATTATCCGCTTTAAATTCTCCAAGGTCCCTTCATCTTCGATAAACGGCGCGAGCACCTCATAAAAAATCACGGTATCTCTTTCAAATTCGATAAAAATGGAGATAAGCTCCTTAGTGCTCTGTACGTTGGAAAAATCCACGTCTTTGTGAGAAAAACTCTTTTCGCCCAAAAGGTCATTAAAAAGCTCACGGCTCATCTCCTCCACAAAAGGATTGGCAAATGCCGTTTCAATGCTGTCTTTCAGGTTGGCAAACCAATTCGCGTGATTGATTTCCTCATCAGCCATCCATTCCAGCAACACAGTTAGTTCCGATTCGTTAATCTCCTCCATAGCACGACGATAAGCGTTTTCACCGTTTTTTTCTATGCGAATAGCCAGATCCAGTATTTCATTGACAGAAAACATAGTCGCCCTCTCTTTTATGGTGATCGATCTAATGGTATCTAATAGCAGTCGAAAACCGAGTTCGCAAGGCTTAAAAATTGAATTTCACTTAATGACGTACGTTTTATTTGTTTGACACAAGTTGCCTCTCTCTCTATATTGCACCACAAATAATATTGATTTCTAAACCAAGACTCGGAAATGATCTATAAGCACCCCTACCCTTCAAAGTGGCGAAGGTATCAGGCTAAACTCCACAAAGCTGAAAAACGAAGGCTACTTCTGGCAAAACTGCCTTCACTGCTGACAATCTCGGGGGTTTCTTGTGCAGCTCTGGTCCTTCTTATTTTCATCGGTTTATGGGTTTCGGAACTTTTAAGCCAACCGCCCCAAACAGCACCACAACCGCAAAAAAAAAATGAGAGGCGTTCTGCCGCGCCTTCCAAGAAAGATCTGAAGGTTTATTTGGGCGAGGTGGTAAACGATTCCGATCGCCTGACGGACCAGTTTATTCTGCAAAATGACGGTAAGCGTTTTTTCATCCGAACCTCCATCCATGCAAAACTTCAACAGTACATTGGACGCATGCTTGAGCGCTCACGCACCCTGCAATCAGCGGTTGTGGTTCTCAACCCGCATGACGGTCACATAAAAGCGATGGTCAATTATGATGCAAACGGAAATTCGGACAATCTATGTTTCAAAGCGAATTTCCCTGCCGCCAGCCTCTTCAAAATTGTTTCGGCCGCCGCAGCAATTGAAAGCGCCGGATTTACCCCAGATAAAACGCTTTTTTTCCAGGGAAACAAGCACACCCTTTACAAGTATCAATTAAAGACAAAAAAGGGGCGCTACACCACTCAAACCAAATTGAGAAGAGCATTCGCATCATCGAATAATTCCGTCTTCGGCAAAATCGGCATATACGATCTCGGTCAGAATGTTTTGGCCAAATACGCAGACAAGTTTTTTTTTAACCAGCGCATACCCTTTGAATTCCCATTGGCTGCGAGCCGAATCGATGTCCCCGAAGACGAGTTCGGGCTGGCTGAGATTGCCTCCGGGTTTAACAAAAGGACCCTCATATCGCCGCTGCATGCGGCCCTTCTGTCTTCTGTAGCGGCGAATAATGGTTCCATGCCGATGCCATGGTTGGTAGAATCCGTCCGCAACGAGTCGAATGAGATTATCTATCAGGCTCGCCAACGCGTTTTGGAGGCGACGGTAAGTCCAAAAACCGCGGCGGATTTAAAGATTCTCATGGAAGACGCCGTAAAGTACGGAACAAGTCGCAAATCGTTTCGCAAGCTGCGCAGAAAAAAAATATTCAAGAGTGTTGATTTAGGCGCAAAAACCGGCACCATCAATGATTCCATGGATCGCTATAAATATGACTGGCTGACAGCCTTTGCTCTTTCGGCCGCTGGAGACCGTGATATTTGTGTCGGTGTTTTGGCCGTCCATGGAAAAATACTCGGGACACGCGCTACGGAAATGGCCCGGGCAATTATCAATTACTATTTCTACTCAAAAAATGCCTAAAAGTGGATTCAAGCTCGGATTGGGTTCACGGGCGAGAGGCATGCCACGAATTAATCCATCAACTGTGCCATACCACGTTGCGGGGGCGCAATGAGTTTGAATCGGGAGATGCAGGTATGAAATATGCGACGGTTTTGATCCTAATTCTCTTACCCGTGTTGGCATTGGGCGAAACTGTGACGGAAACCAAACAGTTGGAGTTGTCTTCCGCGGGTATCGAGGTGTTGACAATTCGCAGCGGGGCGGGGTTTTTACATGTCCAAAGCGCCGCTGCCAGCGAAAAGATCAACATCAAAGCAGACATTCAAATTGAAATCGGGC
>WOR8_10003404_pt1 | contig 15543 bp, 14 predicted proteins | sample DeeMarSeWOR38_10_FD_19890 | JGI IMG/M metagenome (IMG submission 19890) | reverse complement strand
TATATTCAGCGCCAATTGAACAAGCCGCATCTTCCACAATGGATAGATCATATTTTTTTTTAATCGCATTTAGGCGACTATAATCGACAGGGTTACCAAAAAGTGAAACCGGAATAACGGCCTTTGTTCGAGAAGTAATCGCTTTTTCCAGTGCATCATAATCGATCAGCATGGTATCCGGATCGACATCGACGACAACAACATCACCACCGACAATGGCGACAGCGTCTGCAGTAGCCGGATAGGTGTAGTCCGGTACGATGACCTCGTCTCCTGAACCAATACCCAAAACGCGAAGTGCCAGCTCCAGACCAACCGTACACGAGGTGACAGCTAAGGAATATCGACAACCGATATAGTTTTTAAACGTGTCCTCCAATTCCCTTGTCTGGGGTCCTTCGGTGAGATGCCCACTATCCAGGACTTCACAAACTTTATCCTTAACTTCCTGAGTAATATAAGGTTTGATTAACGGAATTTTTTTTATCATGATATTATGCAGTCCGGGCTTTTCGGCGTCTTTTTTCAACCGCTTCTTTGTGTTGATCTCGCCACTCAACAAGCTTTTTCAATCCGTCTCTTAGAGAAATTTCGGCTTCAAAACCGATTTCTTTAGCTGCTTTTTTGGGGCAGCCGACACGATTTTTGACAAACGTCGTACCGCCCGGCTCATAGGAAATCTCCAGATCGGAACCGCTGATTTCCAGCAACAGCTGAGCCAGTTCTTTGATGGTGGTTTTGATACCGCTTCCCACATTGTAAAATGAATCCGTTGCATCTGATTGCATGGCGCAAATGTTTGCTTTCGCACAGTCGGATACATAGATAAAATCATAGGTTTGGGATCCGTCTCCATAAACGATCGGTGGTAAGCCTTGGTCCAACCGGTCAAGAATTTTCATAATAACCGCAATGTATGCACCATGATAATCCTGACGGGGACCGTAAACATTCATGTATCTTAAGCCTACATAGTCGAAATGCTTATCGGTATCCTTGTAGCAGTGAAAGAGTGCCCTGCACATGTGCTCTCCGGCAATCTTTGTTGCGCCGTAGAAATTGGTATTATTGTAAGGATGATTTTCTGTCATGGGCTCTTCTACGGCATCTCCGTATACGGAAGCTGAAGAAGAATACACAAGGCGCCGGACGCCATTATTTAACATAGCCTCGAGTACATTAAATGTGCCGCCAATATTTACCTCAAAGGCCGACCGCGGATATTCATGGCAGTGTAGTAACCACAATGCAGCAAAGTGAAAGACACCATCGATTCCTTTCATAGCTGCATCTAAGATATCTCTATGCAGAATATCACCGCCCAACTCGAAGATTTTTACCCTGGGATCTTTTAAGGCATCTTCTAGATTTTCCTCACTGCCGCGACTGAAATTGTCATAGATTCGAATTTCGGCGACATCCTCTTTGAGTAGTTCGTTTACCGTATGCGAACCGATCAAACCGGCACCGCCAACGAATAAAAAGCGTTTCCCATTTGTATTCATTCAGTTGATTTCCTTATGCGTTTAGAATTTTTTCATATTACCATTATTGTTTTCAGCAATAACATTTTTAAGACCTAATACAGCGCCAAACAATATTCCCAGTACATAACTCAATCCTGTGGAAATGAGTCTTTGGATGGCAACAATTGATATACCCGAGCTGCTGGCAATCCCAAACAGTTTTAAATAAAAAAGCATTGAAGCATCACGTGTACCTAGCCCCATGGGTATCATTGACATGGCACCGACGAAGAATGCCGTGGAACCTGCCGTTACAGCTTGTCCTATCGATAAGTGAGCAGAAAAAAAATAGCAAAGCAACACCAAGTTAACACTGGAAAATATTTGGATAAAGACTGTTATACTAGTATATAAGATTAGATGGTTGGGCGCAACATGGGAAAAGGCGTCGCCAATATCTGATATGAACTTTCTTAAACGCGACCCCTTATTTATTTTTCTAAAAAAATGTCTAACACCCCACAACGCTATAAGCCCCAATACTATTGCAATTAATAAGATTTGAAAGAGAAAATAAGAATATTGTCTGAAATAAAAAAAGCCACCGATTATGGCAATTACTCCACAGATTCCCGTACTGACGGTAAGTTCAATCAAGATGGCCGCGGTACCGTAAGGATAAGGAATGTTTTCAAACCGATTCAGCAAATAAACTGCAAAGGGGAAGCCGATTTTTACAGGTGTCGAGTAATGGGCCGCCATGGAGGCAAAATGGATTAGAGCCAGGTTTTTAAATCGACAGGAGGAATACAATGAATATAAAAGATATTTACGGGAAATTATGCGGAAAAAAGAAATCAGAAAGTAAACAGCCAGCAAGGCTGATAGTTGCCAGAGTTTCAATGACAAAATGATTTTCCAAATATCATTAAAAGATATTCGTGAAATTGTCATCAAAATGAAAAGCACAATAAAAAAAAACAATAACCAATATTTTACTACCAAATTTTTGAATTTGGCTCGCATAAATTTTTATCTTTATCAGGCTGATAAACACACGCTATCAGATGAAGTAGGAAAGAATAAAGAAAAAATAGTGGGAAAATCCAATGCACATCACTTATGGAAAAGTTATTTTGAACACCAAAAAGCTGTCAAAACCTATAAGCTTAATCGCCCGGTCGTTGTGACTTCAAAGATATTTTCCGTTCGCGTCTTTCAAATCTCAACTGACAGATCTGCTCGGAAATCAGACTCATCATAAAAATAATAATGGAAGATACAAATAGCAGTACACTCATATTCGTGAAACGGCCAAAGACGATTAAAGAATAGATATAGCGAACCAATCCCAGAACAAACAATAAAAAGCTTACCGGTAGGAAGACTCTCATCGGAGAGTATAGCGTACATATCCTGGTGATGATCATAAAAAATCGTACACCGTCTCTAAACAACCTTATATTGCTCCGTCCTTTTTTGCGCCTGCGCGTCTTTATAGGAACATATTTTACGCTTCTTCCGGTTCTTAAAATGCCTAAGGTTATTGTCGTCGGATATGAATAAGTATTCGGAAGAAGATATAAAAAATTACGAGCAATGTCTGCTTTTACGGCACGAAATCCAGAAGTAAGATCTTGAATTGGAAACTTCGTAACGTATGATCCAAGCCAATTGTATATCCTATTCCCCATGGCTCGTCCTAAAGAAGCTTGGCCGAGTAGGGATCTCGCACCAACAACCATATCAAAATCAGGAATGTAATCTAACAGTTTTTGAATATCTTCGGGATCATGCTGCCCATCTGCATCCATAAATACGAGAATGTCTCCGGTGGCCACCCTTATACCGCTCTTTATTGCGGCCCCGTTGCCGATATTGTAAGGATGGCTGAAAACAACCGCACCTTTATCCGCCGCAACTTCGGCGGTATTGTCATCCGATCCGTCGTCGATCACGACAATTTCGAAATCAGGATACCGCCGTCGAATTGCTTGAACCAGATCTCCTATTGTCTGGGACTCATTGAACGCCGGAATCACAACCGAAACTTTCGCTTCTGTCATTTCTTGTGAGATGATTTTTTTGGGTGTTTGGTTGTTCGCGATAAACAAAATTGGCTTTATCTGGTAATCAATGGTGTTCGGATATACTTATCATATTCTACATCGAATAAAGTTACAAGTTTTGCGATGATGATTTCACAGCATGCCGGTATTCCAGACTTACGGCGACACCATTAAACCTGCATTTTGAAAAATCATCGATAGATATTGCAAGTGTGATGCTTTAATCCTCGGCAGGGTTATTGATCACCGCAGGAGCCGGTCGGGCGTCCGCTATTTCAAAGACGTGGTACACCCGCTCTGAAAAAAGCTTTTTCGTCTTGGTTTCCAGGAAACGATGAAAAAGCATGCGTCTTTCGTTGCTCAGATTATTTAAAATAAAATACGTAAAATAATCATAGCGGATCAAAAGGTGTGAAAAACCTTGCGTCTGCAGAATGTCCGCAAGCGAATCGGCTGACGTCGCAGCAGCAATTGCTTTTTTAATAAAATCATCGTTACAAACCATTTCGCGATCGCAGTAATAGATCCGATTTCCCAGGTAGAGGGCCAAAAGCCGTGCGGTTGGCGGCAGATGGCGATTGATAAACTGGATCGCCGGATATTCCCTCCTGTATTTCTTGATGTAATCGTCTCGCCCTAATTTTCCGCTCAAATAGCTGATGGGATCGACATAACGAAACTGGGCAACGAGATACTGAGCATTCAACATCAATAGGGAGATAACCGCAACGGCCATCAATCCGAAACCAACCCGGCGTTTGGCGCCTGTCCATTTATCCCGGATTAAGGTGACGGTTTGGTGCAGCCCAAATACGGACAGAATGACCAGGGGAGCAATGATGGGCGCAATGTATCTGATCCGCATATCGATCTGGACAAAGGCGTATAAAAGGAACAGAAAGGAGAAACAGAGTAGCGCAAGGTTCTCCCTTTTCTGTCGCTCGGGTAGTCTTCTAAATCCAATAAATGCCAAAAATGGGAAAAAAAATAAGTATGGATTCAGCTTGCCGTCAAAATACCTCGGGTTGTTATCTTTGCCTTGGAAAAAAATTCTGACCGGAATTGTAATCAGCTCCAATGGCGTTTCGTCAAAAACCTTTTTGCGCAGGATAAAGGGGTTAATTCGGCCATCAGATTTTTCGTTATTTTTAAAAGCAATGGGATCATCGTTTTGCGTGTTCATCTTGCCGGATTGATTGAGCGAGCTGAAAAATGTTTGATAAAGCGGGTAAATGGGATTTTGCGTCCAGATGTAATTTCGGATCATCCAGGGCGAAAACACCAGCAGCGAAACCGATATAAACACAACAGCCGCCCCAAGTGCCCGATAGGAAGACACCACCCTTGCATTTTTTTTCCGGAGGGTTTCGATCGACAATCCATCAATGGGGTCATCGCGTTGCAAGTTTCCCCGTAAATACAAAACCGGAATGAAAAACGCGATGAGAAATAAGGAGACCAATCCGTTGTATTTTGTGCCGAGCCCCAGACCGCAAAATACTCCGGCTAGGAGTAAATGACGAATTTGATACCCCTTTGCTGCCCATTTCAGGACATAAAGCAAGGATGCCGTCGAAAAAAAGACAAGCCCTAAATCAACATAAACGGTGATCGACAGTTTGATGATCATCGGTAAAGAAAGAAACAGCAGCGCTCCCAGCAGTCCATAAAGCGGTTTTCCAATTCGGTCTTTAACGAAAACAAAGATGAACCATGCCGTCAGCAGCGCGAAAGCAAAGTGAATATACTTGGGGATGATATCTTTTTCGAAGTAAAGCGGAATTAAATACAACAAATCTATATTCATCGGATAATAGGAAAACACGACCGTCGGTATTTCGAACATACTGCCATACTTCAAGTATAGTTTCGGTACCGCCAAGTGGTGGGTTAAAGCATCCCTGCTGACCGGCGGGACTGCCGCCAAAATCAGATCAGACAGCACCACAGCTCCCAAAAGGCCCCCTATAAATATACTCAGCCAATTTTTTCGGATTGCTTTAAACATCGTGACACAGGATAAATCCGAACAGTTTGTCCCAAATACTTGTTCAGAATATCAGATGGTATGTTTCCGGAATAAACTTTCCCATCAATGACAAAGGTTGGCGTTCCATAGATTCTGAGCTTCATCCCCTGCCAAACATCGCGGGAAAGCATGTTGCGAATGACCGGATCCCTAAGCGCTCTTAGCAGTTCGGCAGTCTCCAAACCGGTTTTTTCAGCAACCCATTTGAGATCGATCTGCTTTTGTCGTCCCGCAATTTCGAAAAGCAGATCGTTCATCTCCCAAAACTTTCCTTTGGACGCAGCATAGATAGCAAGAAGTGCCATTTTTCCGGAGCCGACATGAAAAGGTGCCTTGACAATAAAGTTGAATTCATGATCCATCGGATAGTGGCGGTGGATCAATCTGATTTTTTGGGGATTTTGTGCAATGATTTCTCGTAAATATACATGCATTTTTTTGCATTGGAAGCATTGGTAGTCTGAAAACAGCGAAATCTCGGTTGCAGGGTTTGTTGCACCCATCCATGGGTGGCCTTCATCGGTCAATCCGGATGGAATGTTCCTTGAAAGTCGCGGAGGTTTCATGTGCCAATACGGCGGCAAAAGCGCAATCAGTACTATAACGACAGCGATAAATGCGGATAATATAGGCAAAAACCTACGTCGGCGTTGCCATATGAACCGGAAATCTTCACATGTATCTTGTATCAAACCTTGGGTGGCAAATCGCCTTCGAATCAGCCACCCATAACATAAAAGAAAAAGGTTTACTAAATAGGTAACAATGCAGAGGATGCAGTAGCTGCCGATCAGATATGTGGAAACAATCGCCAAAGAGATGCTGATGCATGTGAATGTGAGTGCGATCCAAAGAAAGAGGGACCACATCCGCCCATCTCTAAATTCTTTGCCCCATGCGCAAGGCATCAGCAACATAAGAAGCGTATACCCAATAACCCCCCAGATGGGGATCGGGATAAAAATGATGGAATACGGCGATTGGGACACCGTGTCACAGTTAATTGCATTGGAAATCGCACAGAAGCTTTGGTACTGGAGGTCAGCGTAGTTTTTATAATGGGAGTGGGCAAGGTAGAGCGATGCGATCCATCCCGTGATAACTAAAAACAGCACCGCACAAAAATAGGCCCGGTAAGGAAGCGGTTTAATTTGTCGTTTTAATATCACCCCAGACTGCATTGCTACTTATGCCCCAGTTAAGAACGAATTGGGAAACGGTTCCTTTAAGATCGGCAGGTTTGAAGTTCAATCCAGCAACTTTTGCTCAATTGCCTATCACTGTCCGATCCCATCTGTCTTGCGAAGGTATTGCGCTTTAATACGCTCAATAAGCTTGCTATCCTTTTCAGGAACAAGGACCTCATCCTTATAGATTTTAAGGCTAAAACATTTTTTGAGCCATGCGATGAGTTTATCGATGGAAACCCTTGACACTAAATCTTCCAGGTCCCCATCAACTGTTGATAAATCTCCAGCATCCAGTTGGTTTTTAATTCGCCACAACACGGCAATTCGATCCCGCGCAGTTCTCCTCAGTGCCTCCCGGAAAAACAGATCTGCTTTGCGGTAATCTCCAAGGATATGGAAATTTGCGCCCAGGTTTACCAGCAACCGCCCATTACGTGGTGCCGACTTAATACACTGTCGGAAAAGGGGCAGCGCTTCGCGCGGCCGGTTTTGCATCAGGAGGAGAAGGCCTTTTAAATTCAGTGCCCTGATATTTTGAGGTTGTTCGGAGATAATTTGGTCCACGTGGTCTAAGGCCTCATCCAGTCTGTTACATCTTGTCAAGGCCAGCGCCAAACGATATCTGGGTTTATAACCGTTGGGAGAGCTTTGATGAGATTTTTTCCAATACTGCGCCGCTTTATCGAAATCGCCCCTGTAATGATAAATGGCAGCAATGTTATTCCATATCTTTGCCTCCACGGAAATATTGTTTTTTTGGCGCAAGAGGGCTTTGCGGTAAAGTGCCAGCGCGGTGTCATAGTCGCCGATTCGCTCATAATGAGACCATGCCAGATTATGGTAAGGCCTGCTTGAGCGCGGCGCTTTTTGCATGGCATCTTCCCACAAAAACTTTTCCGAGGTCCAGTCAATGTTGCGAACATAGGTTCCGGTTCCCATTCCCACCAGCAACAGGGCAACAAAGGCGACGAGAGCATAATAGACAACCATATTTCTGCCACGATAATAAACGATCAGCCACTCCAGCCCTGCGGCAACCGGCCAGAAAAGAAACATGGCGGGCAAGTAATTGCGGTGTTCAAAAATAAGCTCAAGGGATATGATGCTGGATTCAATCAGATGATTGAGAAAGAAAAATAAAATGGCAAATGACAGAATGGGCCATTTTCTTAGCTTGTAAATCGCAAAGCCGACCAGCGCGAATATGATAATGATGCTTGGCAGGGTCGTCCATGGATGAAAAAAAGATGTGGAAATATCAATGTCATGCACGAGGGACAGGCGGTTTGGAGCCGGGTAAAGAATAAGCGTCAGATAAAACAGCAGGATTCTGGGTTGTGTCAGCAGCCGCTCAAGGGGCGTAAATGACCGACTTTCGTAGTTCAAAACTTTCAGTGGATTTGCGTCGAAAAAAAGAATCGCCCCCCCAATAACCGTAACTAACCCCAAAACAAGCACAATTCCGAAAAACGTCATGCGCACCTTTTTGCGGCGCATGTCATGGAAGAAAGCGGCCTCGATCAGAACAAGGGTGACCGGCAGCAGCACGGCATTTTCTTTGGTGAAAAACCCGGCCAAAAAACTCAGGCAGCACGCCGCATACAGAAGGACACTTGTCTTTGTGAGCGCCCGCGGTAATCTCCCTTTCACGTAAAAATAAATGCACAGGATATAAAACATCCCGCAAAGAGATGCCATACGCTGAACGATATAGGTAACCGCCTGCACCTGGATGGGATTCAACGCCCAAAGCGCAGACGCTAGAAGACTAATGAATTGAACCTGCTGCCGACTGCATGTTCCCTCAAGGCGCGGCGTCCTAAACAACACGACCAGGGTCAGGAAAAGAAAATAAGCAGTCAATATGTGGATGGCGAGGTTAATCACGTGATATCCCGTCGGGTTATCCTTTCCAATATACCAATTTGCCGCAAAGGTGGCCATGGCGAACGGTCGCTTGAAATGGCCTTCCTGGAAAAGGGATACAAAGGGCGCGGTTACGGTGGACAGGTTTGGATATTCGGCGTGAATCCTGGGGTTGACGAGAATGTTGTTGTAATCGTCGAAGTGCCACGGCACGTGAAACGTGTTGCAATACGCTAAAAACAGTATAACGCCAAGCAGCACGAACGCGCGCCGGTCCCATTTTTGGGAAAGATGTTTATCCTTAGGGATCATGCGAAAGGCGATTTAAATAAGTGGCGGCTTATAAACGAATAAAAGGGGGAACCGGGTTCCCCCTTTTTGGTTAAACGGCGCTCAGCAGAATTTTACAACCAGCCCGGATCATTTCCGGTATCCGTGCCGAAGTAGGTCCAATAAAATTCTCCGGCCACATCATACGGGCAGCGGTTATCTTCATCGCCGACTTGAATTATGGCTCCCTGACCGGATCTCGTTAATGTCGCATCACCCGGGTTGTTCAAAATAAGATCTTCCGTGGCTGTTAATTGAGGCAGGGTGGGTATTGCGGTGTGATCCGGATCCGAAAAATAACTGGCAAGCGCAGCGACGATGTTTTGGGCATCAGTTTCGGCTCTGCTGCAGAAGGCCTTGTCTCGATACCGCATGAAGTTCGGAATGGCGATGGCCGCCAAAATACCGATGATGGCGATGACGATCATCAGCTCAATGAGTGTAAAACCCTTTTGATTGTTGCCTCTTAATTTTTGTAGCATGTTGAAACCTCCCTTTTCAATTATTTGAATTAATGGTTAAAAAAAGCTTTTATTTAGATGCAAAATCGTTGCTGATACAACCTTGGTCTTGCCGGCTCCTGTCTATCCCTCCCCCACCTCCTCTTACTTGTAAGTTAAAATGTTTGTTACCATAAGAAAAATGATTTTGGGTTGATTATTCTTGCAGGATTGAATGAGCAATTACCGTGCCATGATAAAATTTTTTTCCGAAAAATTTTATATCATTGAATTATAAACAAATATTTATCTTGAAAAAATATCCATTAGGTTGCTCTGACTGTCAATAATTGCGCGTTTACAATTATTGTAAGGAGTTTGACAAATTTTGTCATTTACATATGTTCAATTCCTACTGCTATTTCATAGTGAATTATAACACATGTATCGGCAGAAATGGGAAACTCATTAGGAAAAAAATTAATTGTCTGGGAATAATCGTGCAAATAGGAGCTGGGTCGGGACATGCTAAATTTGCTGAAGTTGATTTTATCTATACGCAACGCGCGACATCATCCACCCAGGCTGAAGCGCAGATATTCAGTTTTATGAGTCCCCGAATTTACGGTACAAGTCGATGATTCAAATCATATCACTTTTCGATGCCGAGCTTGTCCAAACGGTAGCGCAGGGAACGAAAGCTGATACTAAGGAGTTCGGCTGCTTTGTTCTTATTCCCGTCACTGCAGTCCAGAGCCTTTTTGAGGTAAGCCCGTTCGATTTCTTCCAGGATGGAATCCAAGGCAACGCCCCGATCGACTTCATCCAGATCGAAACGTCTGTCTTTAAAGCCTTCGATCCAACGGCGTTTATGGAGGGATAGTGCCAGGCTGTCCGGCAAAATAATGTTGGTGGTCGACAGCGCCACACTGCGTTCAAGGAGATTTTCGAGTTCTCGGATATTTCCGGGAAAATCATATTTATTCAGCAAATCTAAGGCATAAGACGAAAACTTCGTTATTTCCTTACCCATTTCCGTAGAATATTTTTCAAGGAAATGCTGGGCAAGTGCACGCAAGTCGGCTTTTCTTTCCCTCAGCGGCGGCACCTTTAGTTCAATGACATTTAAACGGTAAAAGAGGTCTTCTCGAAAATTTCCGGCAATCACTTCTTTTTCCAGATCCTTGTTGGTTGCCGAAATGATCCGGATATCAACGGAAATATCTTCATTCCCGCCGACGGGTTTGAATACTTTCTCTTGAACCGCTCTGAGCAGCTTGACCTGGATTGGCATGCTGAGTTCCCCGATTTCATCCAGAAAAACGGTTCCTTTGTGGGCATTTTCAAAAAGGCCCTTTTTATCTTGCGTCGCGCCGGTAAAAGACCCCTTCTTGTGCCCGAAGAGTTCACTTTCCATCAAGGTTTCAGGTATACCGCCACAATTAATCACCTGAAATGGATGATCGGTGCGATCACTTTCCTTGTGAATGGCCTGGGCAATTAATTCTTTGCCGGTGCCACTTTCACCCGTTATCAGAACATTGGTTTTAGTAGCAGCCACCTGCCGAATGAGTTTATATATATGTCGCATGGCAGGGCTGCTGCCTACGATCATGCCGAAATGCAAATTTTTCTTGAGCGCGTCATCCAGTATTTTCTTTTCATCTTCAAGGGTCCGCAAGTCCAATGCTTTTTCAACCGTCTGCATCAGCTCGTCTTTGTCAAAAGGCTTGGGAACATAATCATACGCCCCCATGTTCATCGCTTCAACCGCGGTTTCGGTGGTGGCGTAAGCGGAAATCATGATGACAACGGTATCGGGATTTTTCTTTTTCGAGGCCCTTAACACATCCAAACCGGTAATATCACCGAGCCGGATATCACAAAGTAAAAGGTCATAATTGTTTTTTTTCAACAGCTCAATGGCACCGCGACCGGTATCGGCACATGTGACCTTGTATCCTTCCTTGGTAAACATATATTCCAGCAACTCACGCATGCTGAGTTCATCGTCCACCACTAAAATTTGCGGGCTATTGGTTGTCATGGTTTTCTATTTTCCCTTCTTCAAATATAATTTTGCCTCCAACCATGGTTAGCACCGGCTTACCGCGCAATTGCCAGCCATCAAATGGAGAATTTCGGCTGAGAGACTGAAAGTTGTCTGTATTTACGGTATACGAGATTTCAGGATCAATTATGGTAATGTCCGCCGTTTGTCCGATACGCAAGCTGTTATCAAGCATCAAAATTTGCGCCGGACGTGTCGCCATCTTCTCAACGAGTGTTTCAATTGAAATAACACCCTCTCCAACCAGTTGAAGTCCTAAAGAAACCGACGTTTCCAGTCCAATGATACCATTGGCCGCCAAATTAAACTCAGTATCCTTTTCGATGCTGGAATGTGGAGCGTGATCGGTCGCAATCACATCAATGGTTCCGTCGGCAAGGCCTTCACGAATCGCTTGGCGATCTCGATGGGAACGCAATGGCGGGTTCATTTTGGCATTGGTGTTGTATTCCTTTACCGCATCCTCCGTAAGCGTCAAATAATGGGGCGCTGTCTCGGCCGTCACCGGGACAGCTCTTGATTTGGCTTCACGTATGGCCCGCACGGATTCTTCGGTGCTGACATGGGCAATATGCAGATCAGCTTCGGTGAGTTCGCATAAAGCAATATCACGCATCACCATAATACTTTCGCTGGCGTTGGGAATTCCGCAAAGGCCCAGTTGAGTTGCCAAGGCCCCCTCATTCATCACACCGCCGGCTGCCAAACTGAGATCCTCACAGTGAGAGATAACCAGAAGATCGAAATCTTTGGCATACTCCAGAGCCTTGCGCATAAGCTGACTGTCCATCACCGGCCTGCCATCATCAGAGATAGCAATCGCACCAGCTTTCTTTAGCTCATCGTATTCACACAGGCTTTTGCCCTCAAGCCCTTTGCTAATGGCGGCAACCGGATACACCCGGGTACCGTTGGCCGCAATAGATTTTTTTATGATAAATTCGGTTGTCTGACGGGTGTCATTCACCGGATTTGTGTTCGGCATGGCACATATCGCAGTAAACCCGCCCCATGCGGCGGCCCGGCAACCGGATTCAATCGTCTCTTTATATTCATAGCCCGGCTCTCGCAAATGCACATGCATATCGATCAATCCGGGAGTCACGATTTTGCCTGAGGCATCTATGGTGCGGGTTTCGGGTTTCGTGTTGCGACCTGCCCGCCATGGCTCTTGCTCAGACGAGGTGAATGGAGTTGCGAATTGCTTGGAATCTGCCTCCCCGGCATCTATTATTTTTATAATTTTCCCGTCTTCAATAAGGATATCGGCAATTCCATCGAAGTTGCCGGGATCAATAATTCTGCCGCCCTGAATTCGTATCAGCATCGTGTTTCTCTGGTGACGCAAGATAAGGAAGCGTAATTATTTCAAAATTCGGCCGAGTCGACTCCACCTGACACCAAATTTTTGTCTATCCCAAGACCAGTAAATAATAAACGCTTTGCCGTTTACAGCCTTTAGATCAACAAACCCCCAAAAGCGGCTGTCAAAACTCTCGTCCCGATTATCCCCCATGACAAAAAGCGAATTTTCAGGCACCGTGATTGGCCCGAAATTGTCTCTTGGGCGCACTTGTGCCGGTATGATATGGGGATCGGTATACACGCCAAAATCATGATTCACGGGTTTGTGGTTGACAAAAAGCTTCTTATCCCGACACTCAACGACATCTCCGGCAACACCGATAACACGTTTAATGAAATCCTTTTCGGGCTCCACCGGAAATTTGAACACGATGATATCCCCTTTTTGAGGGTTCTTAACAGGTACGATCGTCTTGCGCCAGTAAGGGATCTTAATGCCGTATATAAATTTATTGACCAGGATATGATCGCCGATTTGAAGGGTTTGCTTCATGGACCCCGATGGTATTTTAAATGCTTGAACGACAAAAGTACGGATAAACAGAGCGATGACGATAGCTACCAAAATCGCTTCAATGTTCTCTCGCCAGCGCCCCCTTTTTTGTGCGTTGCTTTCATTTTTGAGTGACTTTTCGGATTTCAAGTGTGTCCAATACCTCTCTGTCTTAAACTGAAGTAAATAAAATGTCTGAATCGGAATAGCCGTATTGGTCGATATGATTAAATGATATCCATATAATGCAGTACAAGCCTGAGCACAAGATTGCTGTAAATGCCTGCAACCACATCGTCTAGAACAACACCGGCTCCGCCGGAAAGTCGACGTTCAATTCGGCGTATCGGAAACGGTTTAAATATATCAAGGATTCTGAATATTATAAATCCGGTTACAACTGATCTCAGATTAAGCGGCAGACCAATGAAGGCAACCGTCATGCCCGCCATCTCATCAATAACGATATTGCCCGGATCAGTTTGCTGTAAAATTCTCTCGGCTAGCTGTGCCGTCCACATGGCAAAAACGATAAAAAAGATTATGCACAGCGAGGCGAATAATAAATTGATTTTAGAAAGAACGAAACAAAGCGGTATCCCCAATAAAGAACCAAAGGTGCCGGGTGCAAATGGGATGTTTCCGACAAAACAGCCGGTGGCCAGGAATAAGGCCGCCTTTTCCTTAAAATGCATTGCCCGTGTCTATAACCTGGAGCTCTTTTTGTCAAGCTGCAAGATATGGACAACAACCTGCCCGCCATCGCAAGCTCAGGCCCGCCCTCCAGCCAAGCAGGCGAAACGGACGGGAGAGGCAGGCGGGATTGTCGATATGATATCGTTAAGCGCCTAGCGGAAGCTGTTTGGCAGCCTCCTTAATTATGGTATCATATACCACTCTCAAAGGCATATCTCTTTCCAGTGCAATGCGCTTACACACTTCATATTCGGGTACAAGACGGATATTTCCCAATGGGTCCCTTACACGTTTTACGGGTATCGTACCAAACGAAGAATTTATGTTGAGCTCGTCTCGCACGAGTGTCTGTCTCTGAGCTTCATAATATCTTATTCCTAACGATGTAGTTTCGGACAGAATTCGTCGGACAATGGCTTCCCTCCTTTCAGTATGACATAGAATCTGAACCATTGTACCCGGTCTGTTTTTTTTCATATAAATGGGAATCCAGTAAACATCCAGCACACCGTCTTCAAACAGACGGTCCATCACGAAACCAAATACCTCCGGATTCATATCATCAATGCACGTTTCAACGATCCAAACCGTATCAATTTGCAAATTTTCTCGTCCATTTATCATGGGCGTTTTCTGTTCCCCTGTGATGACTCGCAGGAGGTTTGGTCTGGATGAAAGATCTCTTTGCCCGGCACCATAGCCGATTTGTTTAATCATCATTTCGGGCAGCGGTCCGAAGGATTGTGATAGGGTAACAATGATGGCGGCGCCGGTCGGGGTAACCAGCTCATGATCGATTTGGGTGCCATATACGGGCACATCTTTAAGAATCGCCAGCGTGGCCGGCGCCGGGATGGGCAGCTTCCCATGCTGACATGACACAAAGCCTTTTCCAAGTGGAATATTAGAAGCAATCACCTGTTTGATACCCAGATATTCCAAGCAAAGTACAGTTCCGATAATATCGACCATAGCGTCGATTCCACCGAGCTCATGGAAATGGACCTCTTGCGGGTCGCATCCGTGAATCTTGGCCTCGACGATAGCTATTTTTTCAAAGATAGCTGTGCTGGTTGATTTTACATTGTCAGTTAAAGGACTCTTTTCAATGATGGACCTTATGACCGAAAAAGTTCTTTCTTTTTGACGATTATCGGCAAGAACTTCGACCAAATTCCCACGAATACCGCTACGATAAGTCGATGAAACCGCAATGTCAAACCCATCAATCGGAATACTGGCTATCGTTTTTTTCAGCCATTCTAGGGGAACGCCAAGATCTAATAAAGCCCCCAATGTCATATCTCCGCTGATACCGGAAAAACAATCAAAATACGCAATCATTTTACAGTCGCCGCTTTTTCGGAATTTGGATAATCATCAAAATCATTGACAAAAATAAGAATGAATATAATATAGGCAGACCCCACAAAATCGGAAGTGCGCAGCTGTCTGGTGAAGCTCCCGGACTTCAAATCCGGTGTGGGGCGCTAAAACCGTCCCGGGTGGGTTCGATTCCCATGCACTT
>WOR8_10003401_pt1 | contig 15552 bp, 11 predicted proteins | sample DeeMarSeWOR38_10_FD_19890 | JGI IMG/M metagenome (IMG submission 19890) | reverse complement strand
CTCAGACAGATTGATAAAACAATCACTAACTGATAGTAGTGGCAATGTATCCATCAAATACATTAAACCCTTGTGGGAAAACTGGGAAGGGAACGGAAATGGTTCACACACAATTGAAGCAAATCTCCGTTTTTCCGGTAACGATGACTTTCCACTATGGGTATTAGTTGGATACAATTTTTATAACGATCCGGATAAATCAATTTTTGCCGAAGTAGGCTATACGTTTAAAGTATTACAAAACAATTTAAGCTTCTTTGCGGGCGGTGTGCTTGATGCTTCAGAATGGTACGAGTTTACGGTTAAAAATGGTGTGCTTCGTGATGGCGTTGGATTAACTAACTTCGGATTTGTTCTTAACCGCGAACTTATACTTGAAGATTGGCTGACTCTTGATTTTTCAGTTCTCGATGTTATGAACTTTTACGAAGAGAGAAATACAATACTGTTTAAAGTGGCATTAAAAGTAAGATAATATTAAGTCAATTCTCGATATCTAAAACAATCCACGACATGATCGTTTACCATTCCTGTTGCCTGCATGTGTGCATATACTATAGTTGAGCCGACAAATTTGAATCCCCGCTTCTTTAGATCATCACTTATTTTATCTGAAAGTTTTGTTTTGGCAGGAAGTTCTTTCAAAGATTTAAATTTATTCTGAATCGGTCTCCCGTTTACGAAACTCCAGATGTATTTATTAAATGTTCCGAATTCTTTTCTAACCTTTAAAAACTCTTTTGCATTTTTTATCGCACCCTCGATTTTTAATTTGTTTCGGATTATCCCCTCATTTTGTAATAAAGAATTGATTTTTCTTTTATCATACTTTGCAACTTTGTTAAAGTCAAAGTTATCGAATGCTTTTCTGAAGTTTTCTCTTTTATGCAGAATTGTCCGCCAGCTGAGCCCGGCTTGAAATCCTTCAAGAATAAGGAATTCAAAAAGTTTTTTATCATTATGAAGTGGAGCACCCCATTCATTATCGTGATATTTAATCATCAATTTATCATCTGACGGCCAGGGACAGCGATTTTTCATTAACAACTCCTGATATTTTCAAAATAAAAAGTTATTTTTTATGTTCATATAAATAAATACTTTTAGCAGTCATTCCGGCTTTGCATGATGACAGGCAAGTTGTCCGGAATCTGACTCAAAATATTGTCTGGTTCCGGCCTTCGCCAGAATGACATCTTTCTTTTTAATAAATTTAAGAAAATAATTTATATCTAAAATATAAAACGTGAAACATGAGTACTAAAGAAAAATTCATTGAAGAATTAAAGACGGCATATTCATTCAAAGGTGATTATATCATTCTGGGCGGAGCAATATATGAAGGTGAGTGCATTAACAATTTGCTGGTAAATATTCCACTTAAAACTTTAAACAGACATGGATTAATATCCGGCGCTACAGGAACAGGTAAAACAAAAACATTGCAAATATTCGCTGAGCAGCTTTCTTCTAAAAGCATTCCTGTTTTATTAATGGATGTTAAAGGTGATTTAAGCGGATTAGCTAAGCCCGGTTCAGCCAATCCGAAGATTGAAGAGCGGCATAGCAAAATTGGATTTCCATTTAATCCGAATGGATTCCCAATCGAGATTCTTACACTTTCCCAAGAGAAAGGAACACGCTTGCGCGCAACTGTTTCAGAGTTCGGTCCCGTGCTTCTTTCCAAAATTCTTGAATTAAATGACACTCAGGCAAGCTTTGTTTCCCTCATCTTTAAATACTGTGATGACGCGAAACTACCCCTGCTCGATTTAAAAGACTTTAAGCGTGTACTTCAATACATATCGGATGAAGGTAAAGCAGAAATTGAAAAAGAATATGGTAAGATATCAACAACCTCAGTTGGAACAATCTTGCGTAAGGTTATCGAGCTAGAACAGCAGGATGCGGATTTATTTTTCGGGGAAAAATCTTTTGAAGTCGATGATCTAGTAAGGATAGATGAAAAGGGGCACGGTATTATTTCAATTATCCGGTTAATTGATTTACAGGATCGCCCGAAAATGTTTTCTACATTTATGCTGTCACTGCTAGCAGAAATTTATTCTTCTTTTCCTGAAGAAGGAGATTTAACCCAACCAAAGCTTGTTATTTTTATTGATGAGGCCCATCTTATTTTTAAAGAGGCCTCTAAAGCCTTACTTGAACAGATTGAAACAATAATTAAGCTTATAAGATCGAAGGGAGTTGGGGTGTTCTTCTGCACACAGAATCCAACGGATGTTCCTGCAAGTGTTCTCTCGCAACTTGGATTAAAAGTCCAGCATGCACTTAGAGCTTTTACTGCAAAAGACAGGCAGATGATAAAGCTTACAGCGGAAAACTATCCGATATCAGAATATTATAAGACAGATGAAATACTAACGTCGCTTGGAATTGGTGAAGCTGCTATAACAGCTTTAAATGAAAAGGGGGTTCCCACGCCGCTTGCTGCAACTTTGCTTCGCGCACCGCAATCGCGAATGGATATTTTAAACGATAATGAATTAAATGAAATATTCCGCGACTCAAAATTAGTCAGTAAGTATAATGAAACGATTGACAGGGAAAGTGCTTATGAGATGTTAACAAAAAAACTGGAGGTTGCACAAGAACTCGAAGAGAAAACAATTATAAAAAGTGAGCGCACAAAAAAAACCAGTCGCAGAACAAGACGAGAAAAAAGCACTGTGGAAAAAGTACTAACCAGCACCACAACAAAGCAGATAGGCAGAACTCTGGCAAGAGAATTTGCACGTGGTATTTTGGGTGTTTTAGGTTTAGGTGGAACTACTCGACGAAGAAGCTGATGAGTAAACTAATAATTTAAAATCGGACCGAGCCATCGTTCAACTTCTTCAATACTCATTCCTTTACGACGGTGATAATCAATTACCTGGTCTTTGCCAATCTTTCCCGTATTAAAATATTTTGCTTCAGGATGTGAAAAATATATTCCGCACACAGATGCTGCAGGATACATTGCCATACTTTCCGTGAGCCTGATTCCTGTGCTTTTTTCAACACCAAGCAGAGAAAAAATAACTTGTTTTTCTGTGTGGTCAGGCTGTGCAGGATAGCCGGGAGCAGGACGGATACCTACATATTTTTCTTTTATCAATTCTTCGCTTGAAAGGTTTTCATTTTCAGCATATCCCCAATATTTTTTTCTAACTTTTTCATGAAGAAGTTCTGCAAAAGATTCGGCAAGTCTGTCTGCAATTGCCTTAATTTGAATGATGTTGTAATCATCGTGCCTTTTCTCAAATTCTTTAATCAACTTTTCAATTCCGATTCCTGCAGTAACTGCAAAAATCCCAATGTAATCTTCAGTTCCGCTTTCCTTCGGAGCAATAAAATCTGCAAGTGCGACGTTTGGCTGAGTATCCGATTTTAACATTTGCTGTCTTATTGTATGAAGCACTCTTCTTATACCGCTTCTTTTTTCATCGCTGTAAATTTCTATGTCATCAGAACTAACAGAGTTTGCAGGAAACAATCCAATCACACCATTAGCAACAAGCAGCCTTTGAGCAATAATATTATCTAAAAGTTTGTTAGCATCATCAAAAAGGGTCTTTGCTTCTTTGCCAATGGTCTGGTCATCAAATATGCTTGGATATTTACCCTTTAGCTCCCAGGTTTGAAAGAAGGGTGTCCAATCAATATAATTTCTTAGTTCTTGTAGTGGAAAGTTATTAAGTGCTGTTACGCCGGGTTTGTTCGGCCTTTTAATGGTTGTGTAATTCCAATCAATTTTTAATCTGTTCTTTCTTGCATCATCAATAGAAATAAATTTCTTTTCGGACTTTTTTTGAAGATAATCTTCCCGGAGTTTTTTGTATTCATTTTTAATTGATGATGTAAATTTTTCTTTTTCAATTCCGTTTTCATTTAATAGATTTGCAACAACCGGTACACTCCGCGAAGCATCCAAGACATGAATTACAACACCGCTGTAATTAGGTGCAATCTTTACCGCAGTATGAATTCTTGATGTGGTAGCACCACCAATTAGTAAAGGGATATTTATTCCTCTTCTATCCATTTCTTTTGCAACGTGCACCATTTCATCAAGAGAAGGAGTAATGAGTCCGCTTAATCCAATTACAGCAACTTTTTCATCTATTGCGGTTTGAAGAATTTTGTCGGTCTGAACCATCACTCCCAAATCAATAACTTCGTAATTGTTGCAACCGAGGACAACTCCGACAATATTTTTACCTATGTCATGAACATCTCCTTTTACCGTAGCTATTAAAACCTTTCCTCTCTCACGCAAGTCCTTAGCCTTTGCCTTTTCCTTTTCGAGAAAGGGAATGAGGTAAGCAACTGCTTTCTTCATCACCCTTGCACTTTTAATAACCTGCGGTAAAAACATTTTTCCCGAACCAAATAAATCTCCAACTATATTCATTCCATCCATTAACGGACCTTCGATTACTTCCAATGGTTTTGCAAACTGTAATCTTGCTTCTTCCACGTCTTTTTCAATAAAATCTACTATACCTTTTATAAGTGAATGCTTTAGTCTTTCCTGTACTGGTGTGTTTCGCCAGTCATCTTTTTTACCCTCGATTTCAACTTTATCTTTAATTGTTTCGGCAAACTCAATTAAGTTTTCTGTTGCATCCGGCTTTCGATTAAAGATCACATCTTCAACTTTTTCAAGGAGCGCTTTTGAAATTTCTTCATAAACTGCAAGTTGTCCGGCATTTACAATCCCCATATCCATTCCGGCTTTAATAGCCTGGAACAGAAATGCAGAATGCATGGCTTCTCTTACGGTATTATTTCCCCGGAAAGAAAAGGAAAGATTGCTCACCCCACCACTAACTTTTGCCAGGGGAAGATTTTGCTTTATCCATTTTGTTGCTTCGATATAGTCTACAGCATAGTTATTATGTTCTTTAATTCCGGTTCCAATAGCAAGTATGTTGGGATCGAAAATTATATCCTGAGGCTGAAATCCGATTTCATCAACAAGTATATTGTAAGCTCTTTTACATATTTCAATTCTTCTTTCAAAAGTATCGGCTTGTCCCTTTTCATCGAAGGCCATTACAATTACAGCGGCACCGTACTGAAGAATTTTTCTTGCCTGTTCTTTAAATGCTTCTTCGCCCTCTTTTAAAGAAATAGAATTAACTATTCCCTTCCCCTGCAAACATTTCAATCCGGATTCAATTACAGACCATTTTGAGGAGTCAATCATTATCGGGAGTTTTGATATATCCGGTTCGGATGCAATTAATTTTAAAAACTTCGTCATTGCTTCTTCCGAATCAAGCATTCCCTCATCCATATTCACATCGAGCACCTGGGCGCCACCTTCCACCTGATCGCGCGCAACAGAAAGTGCCTCCTCAAATTTTCCTTCTTTAATTAATCTGGCAAACTTTTTTGAACCCGTTACATTTGTTCTTTCGCCTATATTCATAAAATTAGAATCCGGTCTGAGCACAAGTGGTTCCATTCCGCTTAAACGTAAATATTTTTTCTGCTCGCCCGGAACCCTCGGTTTAAAACTCATAACCTGTTCACTTATAGCTTTGATATGTTCAGGAGTTGTACCACAGCAACCGCCAACTATGTTTACAAATCCCCGATTTAAAAAATCTTCTATGGTGGTCGCCATAGTTTGCGGAGTTTCATCATATCCACCCATTTCATTAGGTAAGCCGGCATTCGGATGAACAGACAGAAATTTATCAGAAACATTAGAAAGATCCTCAACAAACGGACTCAGTTGTTTTGCTCCCAATGCACAATTGAATCCAATGCTTAAAAGGTTTTCCGCGTGTGAAACTGAAATGTAAAATGCTTCGACTGTTTGTCCGGATAGTGTTCTTCCGCTTTGGTCAACAATTGTTCCGGAAATCATCACGGGGACTTTTGTCCCTATCTCTCTTTGATATTTTTGAACGGCATAGATCGCAGCTTTTGCATTAAGAGTATCGAATATCGTTTCGATTAATAAAACATCGGCACCACCATCTATCAACCCCCTAGCGGCATCGTAGTAAGCTTTTGCCATCTCATCAAAAGTAACTGAACGGTAACCGGGATCATTTACATTTGGTGATAGCGAAAGCGTTTTATTTGTTGGTCCGAGTGCTCCTGCAATTAATTTGATTTTACCATTTGATTTACCATTAAATTCTTCCGCAACTTTTTTAGCAATTTTTGCGGAAGCAAGATTTATTTCATAAGCAAGATGTTCTGTTTTATAATCGGCAAGAGAAATTGCCGTTGCGTTAAATGTGTTTGTTTCGCATATATCAGCCCCGGCCTTAAAATATTCTCTATGTATTTTTTTAATAGCTTCTGGCTGTGTAATTGAAAGCAGATCATTATTACCTTTAAGATCATGAGGATGATCTTCAAACCGCTTACCACGAAAATCCTCCTCGCTTAAACCGAGGCTCTGAATCATTGTGCCCATTGCACCATCGAGGACAAGGATTCTTCGCATTAAAATCTTTGTAATATCTTCCAAAGTGACTATCATATCTTTTTTAATGATTCAATCCAATCTTTAAAACGATTTTAAATATAATTAAATTGCCGTGTACTAAAAATATAGGATATAATCAATATGATAATAGTTACAGGCGGAGCAGGATTTATTGGCAGCGCTATCGTTTGGCGTTTAAATCAACTTGGTGAAAAAAAGATAATTATTGTAGATGAACTTGGCAAAGATGATAAATGGAAAAATCTTGCTGGGTTGTCATTCAGAGATTTTATTAATAAAGATGAGTTTATCTCTCTGGTTTTGGAAGAAGATGTTCCTTTTGAAGTAAGCGCAATTATTCACATGGGAGCAAATTCGTCAACAACAGAAAAAGACGCTGATCATTTACTTTTTAACAATTATGAATACACAAAGGAGCTTGCAAAATATTCACTTAAAAAAGAAATAAGATTTATTTATGCATCTTCAGCAGCAACATACGGCGATGGTTCACTCGGCTTTGATGACGATGAAAGCAAGCTTGAAACTCTGCGCCCACTAAATATGTATGGTTTTTCAAAACAGCTTTTCGATCTCTGGGCAAAGCAAAATGGTTTGCTAAACAAAATTGTCGGACTAAAATATTTTAATGTTTTCGGTCCAAATGAGTATCACAAAGGAGATATGCGAAGTGTAGTTCATAAGGCTTTCGAGCAAGTAAGAGATACCGGGAAGGTTCGGCTTTTCAAATCATTAAATCCCAAATTTAAAGATGGTGAACAGATGCGAGATTTTATTTATATAAATGATGCTGTAGATCTGACACTGTTTTTCCTTGATAGAAAAGATAAAAACGGGATTTATAATGTTGGCTCGGGCAGGGCAAGAACATGGAATGATTTAGTTGCTGCATTATTTAAATCGGTGAGCAAACCGGTAAATATTGAATATATTAACCTTCCGGAACATTTAAAGGATAAGTATCAATATTTTACAGAAGCAAAGCTGGATAAAGTTAAAAAAGCCGGCTTCAACAAGACGCTGACTTCGCTAGAGAGCGGTGTAAATGATTATGTAAGTTATCTGCATGGAAAAGTATTTTTAGGCTATTGATACTTTAACTAAAAGTATCGTCTTCATCATCAAAAAGGTCGTCATCGTCATCCAGAGGGAAATCATCTAGCAAATCATCTTCTTCGGGTTCCTTATCAAACGGATTATCTTCTTCATCATCGTTGTTGTAATAATCATCGTCCTCTACAGCATCTTCGTCGTCATCGTTTTTACTTTTTCTTTTCTTGGCTGCTTCAATTGTGTAAATGTCATCTTTGCAAAAATTGCGCATTTGTAGTTCCTCAAAAAAATTCTTACCGTTTTCGATATTATCTTCAGCTGACGATATAATTTCTTGCTGCATTTTCATCAATTAGTTCTCCGAAAGTTTTTAGTTATATCTTTGGTTTAACAAAATTAACGTGTGAAATATTTGTAATAAATTTTTATTTACCAAACTAAATTTGTTCATTCAGTTTATTTAAATTCCCTAAACTTCAAGGGTAAAAATTCAGAAACATTTTCATAATCACAAAATAGTATTAATATGAAACTTGCAACACTCTGTTATGTAATGGACAAGCAACATAATTCCACCTTAATGATTTACAGGAACAAAAAGCAGAATGATTATCATCTGGGCAAGTGGAACGGTCTCGGTGGAAAATTTAACCCTGGTGAAACTCCCGAAGAATGCGCAATACGTGAAATTGAGGAAGAAAGCGGATTAAAGGTTAAATCGGTTAAAATGAGGGGCTTTATCACATTTCCTCTGTTTGATGGAAAAGAGGACTGGTATGTTTTTCTTTTTACTGCGGATGAGTTTGAAGGTAAACAAATAGACTCTCCCGAAGGACAACTTGCATGGATACTTAACAATAGGCTAACAGAAATAAATCTTTGGGAAGGGGACAAAATTTTTATTCCTTGGCTGTTTGAGGATAAATTTTTCAGTGCAAAATTTAATTACCATAACGGAAACTTTGTAGATTATACAGTTAAGTTCTATGGCTAGTAATAAAACTTTCGGCGAAAGAGCAATAACATATTTTAAGTCTCTTAACCAACCTAAAAAGCTTCCAGGAGGTGTCAAAATTATTAATCCTTATCGTAGCCAAAAAGTTAAGCGCATTGTGAAGGAATTCTTTTCAACATTTTATAACGATAGTAATGAAAGGCTATTTGTTATAGGTATAAATCCCGGAAGATTCGGCGGGGGATTAACAGGCATATCATTTACTGATCCTGTAGCCCTAAGGGACAGTTGCGGGATAAAAAACAATTTAAGCACAAGAATGGAACTCTCTAGTATTTTTATTTATAAAGTAATTGATCGTTTTGGAGGGGTCGATAAATTTTTTTCTAAAGTGTTCCTTACTGCGCTATATCCGCTTGCAATTATTAAAAATGGTAAGAATTATAATTATTACGATGAAAAAAAGCTGTATTCGTCTTTAAAACATGAAATTGTTAAGACAGTTTCCTCTCAGATTGAATTCGGCGCAGAAAGAAAAAGAGCAATCATACTGGGAAAGAAAAATGCAAAATTTTTTAAACCGTTAAATGAAGAGTTCGGGTTTTTCAAAAATATTACCGTGCTTGATCATCCAAGATATATTATGCAGTATAAGCGTAAGCATTTTAATTCTTATTTGAACAAGTATCTTGAATTAATTAATATATAATTATCTATGATTAGAACGCAGTTGACACGGATTACACGGATGTTCCCAGATATAAATCTGTGTTATCCGTTGTTTCAGTATCATCCGTGTTCTATCAAAAATCGTTTTATGGCAGTAGTAACAATCTCCGGCTTTTCAATCGGGGTCATGTGACCCGCTTCTTCAACCAAAACAAAATCTGCATCTGGAATTTGATCTGCCATGGCTTTCATTACTTCCGGCGGAGAAAGTTTATCTTCGCTTCCGCAAATAACTAAGGTTGGGAGAGTTATATTTTTAAGAAAATGTGTGGTATCAGTCCTGCAGGCCATTGCAAGCACGCAGGCTTTTACACCAACAGGATCGTTATTTTTTGAACGATTAACCACGACATCGTAACCTGTTTTATTCTCCTTTACATACTTTTCCCCAAAGCAGTTCAGCACGAATGAATGAATAAAGTTTTCAAAATCACCAATGTTAATTTGTTTAATTGCGGCGGCTCTCTTCAACTTTCCCTCATTATCGTCAGCTACCGATTTTGTATCGCATAATATAAGTGCTCTGAATTTATGCTGTATTCTCTCAATTGCTCTAAGGGAAATATATCCTCCCATTGAGAGTCCGCAAAGTATTGGTTTGCTCAAATTCATTTCATCAACTATCATTTCAAGATCGTCTACAAAAGACTCAATTGTAAATTGTCCGTCTCCCGCGGGCGATGCGCCTAGTCCTCTTATATCGTATCGAACACAGTAATAATCTTTGCTAAGCTCTTTCACCTGTTCATCCCACATAAAATGATTGAACGGAAACCCATGAACAAAAACAATTGGTTTATTATTTTTATTGCCATCGGTGAAAATGGCAAGATTGTTTATCATACTATTCATATTTTTGCCTCTAACTATAATTTAATAAGGTTCAAAAGTAAAAATACAAAAATGAAAATTGCATTTGTATCAACCGAGTGTGTGCCCTATGCTAAAACAGGGGGACTTGCAGATGTGGCCGGTGCACTTCCCAAAGAGCTTGAAAAACTAGGCTGCGAAGTTAAGCTGTTTATTCCAAAATATTTTTTAATTGATGAGTACAAGCATGGATTAACCTATAACTGGGATATCGGTGAAATGCCGATAAGGGTAAACGGAAATATAAGATCTGTTCACGTGCACCAATGCAAACTGCCAAACTCAAAGGTTGAGGTAAATTTTATTGATTGCCCTCATTATTTTCATCGCCACAGAATTTACACGGATGATTTTGATGAGGACGAACGTTTTATTTTGTTTTCCAAGGGAGTAATAGAAACTCTTCAAAGAATGCAGTGGGCTCCGGATGTAATACATTGTAATGATTGGCAAGCAGGTTTAATTCCTCTTTATATTAAGGATAATTACAGCTGGGACGATCTTTTCAATAAAACAGCGACCCTTTTTACAATTCATAATATTTATTATCAGGGGAGGTTTTTAAAGTCTGCACTTTTTGCTGCAGAAATCAGGGGTGAATTGTTCTATCCGGGCGGACCGGTGGAATTCGAAGATGGTGTTTCTTTTATGAAGACTGGAATTTCATTTGCCGATATCGTAAACACAGTTAGCAATACTTATGCACAAGAGATTCAAACACCCGAGCACGGTGCCGGTTTAGAAGACTTATTAAGATGGCGAAAAGATGATCTTTTTGGAATTTTAAATGGCGCAGATTATGACGTTTGGAATCCTGAGACAGATATTCATGTTCCCTATCCTTATTCGCATAAAGATTTAAGTAATAAAATAAAAAACAAAAAATTTCTGCTTAAGCATTTTAATCTGCCATTCAGTGAGAAGGTTCCTTTAATTGGAATTGTTTCCAGAATGGTTGCGCAAAAAGGATATGATATTTTTGCAGATGCTCTAATAGATTTAATGCGATTGAATGCGCAGTGGATAATTCTGGGAAGCGGCGAAGATAAATATGAAAACATGTTTAGAAGCCTTTCAAACCGGTTGCCGAAGAAGGTCGGTGTTTACATAGGCTATAACAATGAACTATCACATTTAGTTGAAGCCGGTGCAGATATCTTCATTATGCCTTCAAAATATGAGCCCTGCGGACTGAACCAGATATACAGTATGAAGTACGGAACAGTTCCCGTCGTCAGAAAAACCGGCGGATTAGCTGATACAGTAAAGGACTGGGACGAACAAAATCATTTTGGATTTAGTGATGGTAATGGTTTTTCATTCTATGATTACAGCGGTTATGCAATTTACAAGTCTGTTGAGCGAGCAGTAAATACTTTTCAGCAAAAAGATATGTGGCAGAAAATTCAACTAAACGGAATGAAAAAGGATTATTCTTGGGGACATTCTGCGGAGCAGTATTTAGAAGTATATAAATTGGCAATGGAAAAGAGAATCTAATATTTTGCCCCTCACCAACATTGAAATAAAAGCTAGTTCTAAAAATCATGCAGGAATTAGAGAAATATTAGAATCTAAAAATGCTGAGTTTAAAGGCATTGATCATCAGGTTGATATTTACTTTAATGTTAAATCAGGCCGTTTAAAATTACGGGAAGGAAATATCGAAAACCATCTTATTCACTACAATAGAGAGAATAGGTCCGGTCCAAAACAATCCGATTTAATTTTATATAAACCAGCCCCTGAATCAAATTTAAAAGAGATTCTAATAAAATCACTTGGAATACTTGTTGTGGTTGAAAAGAAGAGAGAAATTTACCTTATCGATAACGTTAAATTTCATTTAGATGACGTTAACGGACTGGGAACTTTTGTTGAAATAGAGGCGATCGATTCGGCCGGGTCTATAGAAAAAGAAAGGTTGTTTGAACAATGCAACTACTATTGTAAGTTGTTTAAAATTAAAAATGAAGATTTGGTTGCAGAATCCTATAGCGATTTGCTTTTGATTTAAAAGTTAACTGCATGTCCTATAGAAAAGTAGAAAAGAACATCCCCCCAGACAAAAGAACCCTCTTTCAATCCTTCGCTTATAACAAAACTCCGGCCCACAGAGAAATCCATTGGCCCGATTGGTGTATCGAATGATAAGGTGCCGCCTATACCGTGTTTTAAATCTTTAAATCTTATTTCTTCCTGCACAATCCACGTTGAACCTAAATCGTATCTAAACCAGAAAAATGTATCAAAAAATATTTTGAATGGAAACTTATATTGATACATTAGAGAAGCAAGAAAAATTTGCCTTCCCCTATATTCCTGTTCATGAGCACCAAAGAATGAATACTGCCCGCCTAACAAAAACTGCTCACTAAGAGGAAGTGTCTTATCCCCAAATCCGATTTGAATTCTGGGAGTAATCACATGACTGTCCGCAAGTTTTAAGTAATATTTCAGATCTGCACCCACAACCAAATATCCTTCATCTCCACCCAAAAAACTCTGAGCCGTCTCGTAAAAGCCATTAAAATATATTCCGTGCTCGGGATAAGGATATTTATTTTGACTGTCTATAGTCCCGCTTATTCTTAATCCCACAATTTTTGTTTTATATGGAGTAACAACATCACCTAATTTATTTTTTACTTCATCAAGCTGGTACTTTCCCGTAAAAATAAGTCTTCCGAATTTTTCTAATTGTGTTCCTAGTGAAAGGGAGACACCATAAAAGATTTGTCTGTACTTACCTATTTCACTGCTCTTGAACGTATTCCCCGATGGAGACGTTTGCTGATTATATACTCTAATATCGTTGAATTTATAAAATGTACTTAATTTATAAGTAAGATTGCTGGTTAAGATTCTATGGGCAATATGCTCAAGGATATATGCACGGTTACTTGCTCCTCCAAAAAGGAACAGCCCTAATTCGGTCCCAGAGCCCATAATATTTACATCTCTCAGATCCAATCCTACCTGTGCATTGTAAACATTGTCTACAAGAAATCCGAATTTCAGCAGGCTCGAAATTTTCTCTTTAACAGATACATCAACTGTAACAGAATTAGTCTCATCAGACTTAATAATTTCAAGATTTATATCATCAAACAGTCCCGAGCTTCTTAAATTAATCAAGCCGCTTTCAGCATTTTTATATAGTAAAATATCGTCTTTATTAATGTTTAATTCTCGCCTTATAATTGTCCTGCTGGATTCGTTGTGAATATTAATTTCATTAACTCTTCCCGAACTAAAACTTAATTCAAGAATACCCTCTGATTCGTCAAATGTGTAATTGTCAAAATCAAACAGTAAGAAACCTTTCTTTTTATAGTGCTTAATGATTTCTATTATAGCCAGAAGATTTTTTTTGCTGTTGAAAGGTTTGCCCCCAGCTAAATCTGTAATGATTTTTTGATTAAAATCTTTATCATTTGTTGTGTCGGTAATGCTTCTGTTGAACGTTAGTACAACTTCATTTACGGCAGGGTTTTTTTCGTACTGAAAATCTACCGTGGAGAAATTATTATCCTCATATATAACAGCTTTAATTTTTTTAAACTCCCCAGTTTTAAATATTTCTGCAAGATCGGTAATAATTTGATGGCTAGAAACAGAATCTTGATTTACATACTTCTGCTGATACTTTTTTTCGAATGCTTCGGGGGATGAAGGATATTTCACCTTTTTAATAAAGTATTCTTCATCCTTTAAATTGTTTTTAAATAAAGAATCCAAATCAAGCTTCAAATTCTTAATCAGTGGAAGTGTGCTTTGATAACCCAGGTTTATAAGCGAATCCGGCCTGTTAAATTCTGCTGCAGACCATGTGCCAAGGTTTGGTTGGATTACTAAATCGGCATTCTTAAGCTGCTCTTCTTCCAATTGCTTCATAGGAATACTAACAGTCTGATCCGCAATATTCCACGGCACGGTTAAATCATCCTCTTGTCTTAACGGACTTGTTGTATTAACCGCAATTATAAAATCTGGCGAAAAACTTTTTAATGCGCTAATAGGAATGTTTGCAACTAGGCCGCCATCAACGAGTGTGAGGGAATCTATCTGAACCGGAGCAAGAAAAAATGTAACGCTTGAGCTCGCACGCATTACCTGGCCTATAGAGCCACTTTTTAAAATTACAGCATTACCATTGATTAAATCAGTGCAGACAGCAAGATAAGGAATTAAAAGGTTATCAAAATTTTCCCTTGCAGAAACCGGTGCGTTTAAACTAAGTAGTGTTAAATAGTTTGAAAGTTTTAAGCCCTCATTAAAAGAAGTGGGAATTACTGGACGAAGTCCATCCAATCTTACAGTAAAGATGGATCTGTCTTCGGCTATTTTTTGATCTATAAATAGTTCCCTCCTTCCTGTTGAACTGGCGATGGAAAGCAGTTCATTCCAATTTGTGTTTTTTACTATGGAGTCGAGATCACCTGTTGAATAGCCTGAAGCATAAAGCCCGCCTATAATACTTCCGATGCTTGTTCCTGCAATAGCACCAATATTAATACCTGCTTCCTCAAGGGCTTTAATAATACCAATTTGAGAAAAGCCCCTTGCACCGCCTCCGCTAAGTGCAATCCCAACTACTGGTTCAGCCACAGGAATTTGAGTGCGTATCCCAAATGGGTTTTCAACAGACTTTGTTTCAAGAGTAATAACACGAGTAGTTTGTGCAAAAACTATCTGCCCGGTTACAATAAGGCAAACGATTAATATTTGTTTATTTAAAAACACTCACAAAATTTATTAAAAGGAAAGTAAAAATGATGTGTTTTACGTTATTAAATTTTTAAAGGGCAAATCTTTTATTTACGTTTCTTTTGCTGCTGTTTTGATTGCTGTTCTGCGGCTTCCATCAAACGGGACATAAATCCCTTTTTCTTTTTTGATGGATCTACCGGTTTTAACTCTAAATCACTTTGCTTGTGGTTTATATAATATTGCTGCGCAATTGAAAAAACATTAAACATAAAGTAATACAAGTTTAGTCCTGAGGGGAATGTCATGAACAGTATTGTAAGCATCACGGGCATAATATAGACCAGCGATTGTTGCTTCGGATCTTTGATAGACATTTTTTGTTGAGCAAAAGTCGTAATTCCCATCAGCAAGGCCAACCCGCTAATCTGCTGTATTCCAAAAAGTGGAAGTTGGAAACCAAGATCATAAATTACATCCGGTTTTGAAAGATCTTTTATCCAAAGAATAAATGGTTGCTGTCTTAATTCAATTGCGGCTTGAAATAGTCCCCATAAAGCTATAAAAATTGGCATTTGCAAAAGCAGCGGCAGACATCCGCCTGCTGGATTAACTCCGTACGTTTGATACAGCTTCATCGTTTCTTTGTTCATCTTTTGCGGGTCTTCTTTATACTTTTCCTTAATCTCCAAAATCTTTGGCTGTAGCAGCTGCATCTTCTTCATTGATTTGTAGCTCTTTTTAGTAAGCGGATAGA
>WOR8_10003398_pt1 | contig 15557 bp, 14 predicted proteins | sample DeeMarSeWOR38_10_FD_19890 | JGI IMG/M metagenome (IMG submission 19890) | reverse complement strand
ATTACCGATGCACAAATCATTGCACAATTGCATCCGACACCGGCGGTTGGCGGTTATCCGACCGATAATGCCCTGCCGGAAATTGAAAGTCTGGAACCGTTCCGCCGGGGATGGTATGCCGCTCCGGTCGGTTGGCTGGCGCGAGATGCGGCTCATTTTGCGGTCGCTATTCGGTCGGGACTTGTGCTGGGCTCAGACCTGTACCTGTATTCCGGTGCCGGAATCGTCAAGGGCTCTGAAGCAGATCTGGAGTGGGAAGAGATTAATAACAAGATCGCCAGTTTCCTGCGCGTCTTGAATATTAACGGTGATGAACCGGTTGCGAACGAAAAAGAAAGAATGTCTCTAATCTTAAAATAACATGCGGTATATACCAAAGTTTGGATGTCCTATTCATATTTTATATACCACTCCGAAATCCAGTCTGCTGCCGAGATTAAAAAAACCGGCAATCTGAATAATTCCCTGTTTTAATGCCAGTAATTCAAGGTTTTATAATAATATAAACGAGTCACCGCCCGGCAGAGCCGGTGCAGAAAACATTGTTTTAAACAGGTAAATCAGATATATTAACAAGATACAGATAATTCTGCTGAGAATCTTTGATTCGAAATCCTGCAAATATCAATGATTTCTGGGCCAGTCTGATTGTTGATGAGCTCTTCCGGCATGGTGTAAAAGTGTTTTGCATATCTCCCGGCTCACGTTCCACACCGCTTACCGTAGCGGCAGCCGCGCATGACCGGACAGAGACCCAGATTGCCCTCGATGAACGGGGATCTGCATTTTATGCACTCGGATATGCCCGCGCCACCAACCATCCGGCAGTGCTTATCTGTACATCCGGTACCGCAACCGCCAATTACTTCCCCGCTGTTGTCGAGGCGTATCAGTCACGTATTCCGCTAATTATTCTCAGTGCCGACCGTCCCCCGGAATTGCGTGATACAGGGGCGAATCAGACCATCGACCAGGTGGGGATTTACGGATCATATGTGAACTGGGCAATAGATCTGCCTGTCCCGGATACGGCAATAAAGCCGGAATTCGTGCTGAGTTCGGTTGATCAGGCTGTGTACCGGTCAATCCGCCCGCCGGCAGGTCCTGTCCATATCAACTGTATGTTTCGCGAACCGCTGGAACCGCAATCAGTACCCGTAAATGCGGATTACGTGAACAGCATCACAGTGTGGTCGCCGCATCAGGAGCCGTGGACGCGATATACACAATCCGCCTCAATCCTATCTGAAACAGAACTGCGTGCTCTTGCAACTGAACTCGATAGCTCAGAGAAGACATTGCTGACAGTAGGCCGGACCGGTAATCATACTACGCTGACAGCAATTGCCGATCTGGCCCGTGCTACAGGCTGGCCGGTATTCGCTGATATTACCTCCGGATGGCATTCGGGCGATGATCGGATATTCACGATTCACTGGTATGATCAGTTGCTGGCAACCGAATCATTTAAGAAGCTGCTTGCGGGTTGCCGGATACTCCATTTTGGTGATCCTTTGACTTCAAAACGCTTTCTTCAGTTTATCACGGCAAATCCACCCGGGCATTATATCCACATACATGATCATTCCCGGCGTCAGGATCCCGCACATTCCATCACCCGGAGAATCGAAACGGATATAGCCGCCTTTTGTAGCGGTTTGAAAAGGTTGATAAAACGCTCGGAACCTGACTCAGAATTTAACATTTTTAATGAACGCGCCGGCAAAGTGGTGGAAGATTTTATTGAACAGTTGACCGATATCTCGGAAATAGCCATCGCAAAAATGATCGCGGCCACGTTGCCAGCCGGTCAGGGGCTTTTTCTTGGAAACAGCATGCCTGTTCGCGATTTTGATATGTTTGGCAGGTTGAAAAATTATCCGATACGGGTCGGCGCCAATCGTGGTGCAAGCGGAATTGACGGATCGGTAGCAAGCGCTGCGGGCTTTGCAAAAGGAATATCCGCACCGGTGACTGCGGTAATCGGTGATCTGGCCTTCTTGCACGATCTTAATTCGCTGGATCTTATCCGCAAATCAAAACACCGGGTTATCCTGGTGGTAATAAACAATAATGGGGGTGGCATATTTTCTTTTCTCCCGATTGCCGGTTATAAAGAGGTATTTGAGCCATACTTCGCCACTCCCCATAATCTTCATTTTAGATCGGCGGCTGAACTTTTCGGAATAAATCATACAAAGGTAACTGATCCGGCTAATTTTTTATCGGAATACCGGCAGGGATTAAAACAGGAAAATCATTATATCATAGAGGTTATTACCGATCGGGAGGAAAATTATGCCCTGCACAGAAAACTTCTGGATCGAATAATCACCGAAACAGATGGCGGGAAGGAATGATACTATGAATGACCGGCATCCGGCTCAGGGTAAAAAGCCGGTGATTCTGTTCCTGCATGGTTTTATGGGCTCCGGCAACGACTGGCATACCATAATAAGGAAGCTGGCGGGAAATTTCACATGCCTTGCACCCGATCTGCCCGGTCACGGGAAAAACTTAAAAAATTACTGGACGGAGGGATTTTTATTTCCCGCCTGGAAAGAAGAATTGGTTGAATATTTACGAAAACAGGGGATAACGGCATGCCATGTGATCGGTTATTCCATGGGTGGTCGTCTGGCGCTTTATCTGGCTGTACACAATCCGGGATTTGTCCAATCTCTCATACTGGAATCGGCTTCCGCCGGGATAGCTGAAGGCCGGGAGCGTCATGAACGGCTGAATAATGATATCCGTATGGCGAATCAATTTGAATCCGGGTCGTGGCCTGAAATGCTTGAACTCTGGTATGATCAAGCGGTGTTTTCCGGGATAAAATCATATCCTGATTATCAGACCTTATTCGATAAGCGATTGCATAATGATCCGCGGCAACTTGCCGCTGTCCTGCGCGGTACTTCTCCGGGTTTACAACCATCCTTGTGGAATAAACTAGTGTTATTAAGTATGCCGGTGCTTGCGATTACCGGGGAAAAGGATTTAAAGTACTGCCGGATATTGGAGCAAATGCAGAAGTGTAATGGCAGAATAAAGGGAAAAATAATCCACGGTGCGGGACATAATGTGCATTTTTCTGCGCCGGAATTGTTTGTAGATTCAATCAAGGAATTTTTATCAGGGGATCAGGAGGATTGATGGAATTCAGAAAAGTTTTTCCGCGTTCACATGCAATCGGAGAAAATGGGATTATGCAATATATTTGGTATCCAATGTTAATTATTTCATTAACTGGTCTTATGGGTTGCGGTACGCCAGAGGAGCTGAGAACCGACGGAATACCTGCAGTATCCCCGCTGGATCTGGACCGCTACCAGGGCACCTGGTATGAGATCATGCGTTTACCGAATCGGTTTGAAGAAGGGTTGGAACAAATCACCGCTAATTATACGATCACGGATGATGGTGATCTGCAGGTCGTCAACCGGGGATATAATCCGGAAACTGAGGAATGGGAAGAGGCCGACGGGAAAGCCTGGCTTCCGGATCCTGGCACACCCGGATTATTAAAAGTCAGTTTTTTCTGGTTTTTTTCCAGTGACTACAAAGTAATTGCCCTTGATCAGGAAAATTATTCCTACGCAATGGTTACCAGCAGCAGTAAGAAGTATCTGTGGATTTTGAGCCGGTCGAGGCAGCTTGATAATGGTATACTGCGGATGCTGATCGACAAGGCCAAAGGGTACGGTTTTGCGGTTGAAGAGCTGATCAGGGTTGATCAGAGCTGATGACTAAACCGGCGGAAAAAAATATAATTTTCGATACAAGACAGGAATAGTTCTGGAGGAATTTGGATGAGTTCGGCTAAATGGATTGAAGTGCAGAAATATCAGGACATCAGATACCAAAAATATGAAGGAATGGCCAAAATTACGATCAACCGGCCGGAGGTGCGCAATGCTTTCCGCCCCCTTACGGTTATGGAAATGATGGATGCCCTTGAGAATGCGCGTAATGACGCGGCGATCGGGGTAATCATTCTGACCGGGGAAGGTGATAAGGCGTTCTGTTCGGGCGGTGACCAGAAAATCAGAGGGGATGCCGGATATGTCGATAATGAAGGTATACATCGCCTGAATGTTCTCGATTTCCAGAGACAGATCCGCACCTGTCCCAAACCGGTCATCGCCATGGTCGCCGGCTTTGCGATCGGCGGGGGGCATGTTTTGCATCTGATGTGTGACCTGACGATCGCTGCTGAAAACGCGATATTTGGACAGACTGGACCAAAAGTCGGATCGTTTGACGGCGGCTATGGCGCCAGTTATATGGCCAGAATTGTCGGGCAGAAAAAAGCCCGTGAGATCTGGTTCCTTTGCAGACAGTATGATGCAAAGCAGGCCCTTGAAATGGGTCTGGTCAATACCGTTGTGCCTCTGAAGGATCTGGAAAAGGAAACCATTCAGTGGGCAAAAGAAATTTTGGCCAATTCGCCGATGGCTATCCGCTGTCTTAAAGCAGCCCTTAATGCCGATTGTGACGGGCAGGCGGGTCTGCAGGAACTGGCCGGTAACGCCACCATGCTTTTCTACATGACGGAGGAAGGGCAGGAGGGCCGAAATGCGTTCAATGAAAAACGCAAACCGGATTTTACCAAATTTCCCAGGCGTCCTTGAGTTGGATAATTAAAGGCAAAGGCGGACGGAAGAAAACCGTATGATATGCGGAATTTTCACATCGGCTTATGACGTAAAATTTGTAAATTTCAATTATGAATTGTATTATTTTAGCGGTAATGGATTTTTTAAATCCGTATAACAGGTTTATTTTTGAAAACGATCTTGTCTGCTAAACAGCGGGAAAAACAATGAAACAGCATACATTCAGGATCTGGATCGAAGCAGCCCGTCCAAAGACTTTGTGGGCTGCCCTTGCACCGGTTTTTATCGGGACGGCCATGGCATACAGCGATGACCTCATGCATTTACCTTCGGCACTGGTGGCCTGCATTGCGGCTGTATTCATTCAAATCGGAACCAATTTTGCCAATGACTATTTCGATTTCCGCAAAGGCGCCGATCGAAAAGACCGGCTAGGACCGGTTCGTGCAACCGGCGCCGGATTAGTCAAACCACAGGTGATGCGGGCCGCATTCATTATGATGTTCTTAATGGCGTTTCTCATCGGACTGTATCTTATCTGGCGGGGTGGATGGCCAATCCTGGTAATCGGAATATTATCGATTTTTTTTGGCATAATGTATACAGGAGGCCCATACCCACTTGCCTATAACGGGCTGGGTGATATTTTTGTGCTGATCTTTTTTGGACCGGTTGCGGTAGGCGGAACTTACTATATTCAGACAGGTGAGATAACTCTGCCAGTGATCCTGGCGGGTCTGTCACCCGGTCTCATTTCAACCGCCCTCCTCACTGTGAACAATCTGCGCGATATTTACAGCGATGAAAGGGTGGGTAAACGTACACTCGCAGTAAGGTTTGGTATACTCTTCACACGCATGGAATACTTTTTTACACTGCTGGTCGCCTCCTGTATCATCCCGGTCATCCTGCTGATGATCGAACCGCATCATCCCTATATACTCGCCGGTATGCTGGTTTTTCTTTTCGCTTTGCCATCGATAAAAGCGGTATTCTTCAATGAAATCAACGCTGAATTAAATTCGGTCCTCGCGACAACCGGCAGAATTTTGCTGATTTACAGTATCCTGTTCTCTCTGGGGTGGATTGTGTGATCGATGACATCAAATTGTATCGGTACAGCATCGCCCTCAATCGGTCGCTCAGGATTTCTTCTGATATACTCACCAGCAGAAGCGGCTTGATACTCATCCTGACGGACAATGACAACCATACCGGATTAGGTGAAATAGCTCCACTGCCCGGCTTACATCAGGAGACGATCGATGATTGTATAGCTCAAATACGTTCCGTGAATCAGGCCGGTGTCCTGCAGGTATTTTCTGAAAATGATGCGATGACGGTATGGAGTGAACCGTTGGCACGGTTGAATCTTTTCCCGTCGGTCAGGTTTGGCATGCAGTCTGCGCTCCTTCAGTTAACGGCCTGCAGGCAGGATACATCAGTCCGGTCGATGCTGAGTAATGTTTTGGCGAGTGAAGTCAAGGTGAATGCTCTGATCACCGATGAACAGGATAACAGAAAGTTCACCCGCAGCGGTTTTCAAACATTTAAGGTCAAAACCGGCCGCCGCCCGCCTGAACAGGAAATAGCTTGGATCAAGGCGATCTATCAAAATCTGCCGCCTGGTTCCCGGCTTCGGCTGGATGCCAATTGCGGGTGGCAGCTTAATGAAGCGATCACGATTTGTCACCGCCTCGAGGGGCTGCCTGTTGAGTATCTTGAGGAACCGCTGTGTGATTACCGGGAACTGTCATTACTGGCTGAGAAAGTGTCTATCCCCATTGCCCTGGATGAAAATCTGCCCAAATTCATTGGCCGGCCGATACCGGACTGGATCGCCGTTCTGGTGGTAAAGCCGACCCTTTTTCCTGAGATCACCGAGCTGATGCAGCTCAAAAAGACCGGTAAAGCGATTGTCCTGAGCGACACATTTCAGTCAGGTGTAGGCATCCTGATGCTGGGTGAACTTGCCGCAGCGCTGAATCAGGGCGGATTAGCAATGGGATTTGACACGCTGAACTGGTTATCGGAAGATATTCTGATCAACAGACCTGTTATTAAAAATGGAAGTATGTTACTATCCGATAAAACGATCCCGATAGATGACCTGGATCGGGCACAACTCACTGAAATCGGCTTGTAAAATGGATTCGCTTGATCTCAGGGAGATCTGCAGACAATATAGCGTATTGCCAGCCATCATATCTGCTGAAGGTTCTGTTTCATACGAAGACCTGGCCGGATTGATTGCCGCTACCCTCCGGAATATTTCCAACGCGGGTATAACTGCCGGAGAAACCGTCGCTGTGCTTTCTGAACATAATATTGAACAGGTAATTTTTCTGTTGGCACTCATCCAGTCCGGTGCCATTGCCATACCACTGAACACGCGTTTCCCCGCATCTGCGATTCGGAAGACTCTATCCGATTTGCAATGCAAGCAGCTGTTTGTATCATCGGCATTTGGAAAATATCCTGCGACTGGCAGCCTGCGCGTAAGAAAGATATCCTCTGTTTTAGGCCGGGAGATAGCGGATGATACAGGTTGTCTGGAGGCGATTCCATTCACCCGCAGATCCAACATCATATTGACATCCGGAAGCCGGGGGGTGCCCAAGGCCGCAGTGCACTATATGGGTAATCATTACTACAGTGCACTGGGTTCGGCTGAAAATATTGAAGCCGGCACTGGGGACAGATGGATGCTCACATTACCTCTCTTCCATGTGGGTGGTCTGGCGATTATATTCCGATGTTTACTCGCAGGTGCATCCATCGTCATACCGGATGATAAACTTCCAATCGAAAATAATGCACAAAAGTATCATATCACCCACCTTTCTCTGGTTGGTACACAGTTCTACCGGATCATGCAGGATGTAAATTCATTCAAAAAAATAAACCGTTTACATGCGATCCTGCTCGGTGGCGGAGCGATCGATCGGAAAATGATCAAAAAAGCCTTCATCAATGGACTTCCGGTCTTCGTTTCATACGGATTAACCGAGATGTCCTCACAGGTAACAACTACCCGGAGGAACGACAAACTGGAAAAACTGTACACGGCAGGTAAATTATTACCTTTTCGTGAACTCAGAATAGCAGCAGATAATGAAATTCTTGTACGCGGACCAACGCTGTTTGCCGGTTACTACCTGCAGGGGGAAATACATCGCTCTCTTAAGGACGGCTGGTTTGCTACAGGGGATCTGGCTGCCCTGGATGAAGAAGGTTTCCTCAACGTTTTGGGTCGGAAGGACAACATGTTTATATCCGGTGGTGAGAACATACATCCGGAAGAAATTGAACAGGCGTTGATGGATATACCGGCTGTCGAATCCGCGGTAGTCGTTGATGTGCCGGACATTGAATACGGTGCGCGGCCATGCGCCTTCATCCAGGCCAGGGAAAAACTGGATATCAGCGATATTCGTTCATTTTTGTCAGAGCGAATACAGCGATACAAGATCCCGTCTTACTATTTTTTTGAGCATGTCGAAACAGGAGAATTAAAGGCACAGCGCATGAAATTGCGTCAGAAAGCCCTGTCACGGTTAAGAATTCAGTCAGATCCAGTGGTGTAACGTTTCAATTTTTCTCTTACTTCAGCCGGCAGATCCATCTTTCTATGGTTGGTGCGATCCATACATACATGAACAGTCTTTACTTCACCGCAAAGGCTGCCTGCCTCGTCGAATAAGGCGTAATGCAGTATAAACGAACTTTGACCAATATAATTCACCATTAATTTGATCTTTATTTTCTTCCCAACCCGCAACGGCAATTTAAAGTCGCTCTCCGCATGGACAATTGGTAAAAAGTAATCGGCTTTTTCGATGAAATGTGCCAGTGGTAATCCGAGGTCTTGCATGAATGCCTGATAGGCATCATGCGCCAGCGTGAATTGGTGGCTGAAAAACAGGACACCGGCGGCATCAGTATGGTGCAATTGGATTTCGGTATTATAAACAAACATTGCCTGGCACCTTAATGATGTTCAGTCGGGGTGATGGGTGACTCTATAATAAAGACAAATCATAGCCTGGCAGGTTCAATCTTCGCAGCCGATCAAGCGCGCTATGACCAGCCGTTGTACCTCACTGGTACCTTCCCCGACTTCCAGAATCTTATGATCCCGGTAAAATCGGGCAATCCCGTATTCTTCCATTAAGCCGTACCCGCCAAACAGCTGGATGGCATGATTCACGACCCGCCCCATCATTTCTGAGCAGAACAGTTTTGCCATCGCCGCTTCCTTGGTGAATGGTTTTTTGGTATCTTTGAGCCAGCATGCCCGGTATAATAGCGATCGTGCCGCTTCGATTTCGGTGGCCATATCGGCAAGTTTAAAAGCGTTCACCTGAAACTTAACGATCGTCTTCCCGAACTGAATCCGCTCTTTTGCGTATTTCATGGCCATCTCAAAAGCACCCTGCGCACCACCGACAGCCATTCCGGCAATGGCAAGCCGGCCGCTGTCCAGGGCGGTCAGCATCTGGTGAAATCCTTCACCGCGCTTGCCGAGGAGATTATCCGCCGGGACTCTAACGTTATCCAGAAATATCTCGGAAGTATTCGAAGCCCGCCAGACCATTTTATCGTGCATGGGGCGCACTTCATACCCCGGCGTGCCGTTTTCTACGATAATACAGGAATATTCCTTCCTCCCTCTTTTATCCGTACCCGTGATGGCCTGAATCGTACTTCCCCAGGTGATGTCAGCTGAGGCATTCGTGATGAATATTTTACTGCCGCTGATTATCCAGGTGTCATTTTCCAGCAACGCTTTCGTCTGTGTTCCGCCTGCATCCGATCCGGCGTTTGGTTCAGTAAGTCCGAATCCCCAGAGCTTCTCCCCGGAGCATAGTGCGGGCAAATATTTTTCTTTTTGACGCTGATTACCGAACTCATATATCGGTCCGATGCCCAGGGAATTGACCGCGGCAACGGTCGCAGCCTGTGAGGCATCTATGCGCGAAAGTTCTTCCACAGCCAGAATGTAGGATAAATAATCCATACCCTGACCACCAAATTCGGGATCGATCGTGATACCGAACAAACCCAGATCACCCATTTTGCGGGTGAGATCATATGAAAATTGCTCGGTCCGGTCAAGCTCCCCGACTACCGGCAGGATTTCAGCTTCGGCAAACTGACGGACGCTTTTTTTTAACAATTCCTGTTCTGGGGTGAGCTCAAAATCCATATAACACCTTTCAACGTAAAAGAATTTTTTGTATATACTCATAATATAGCTGGTACAAGAAATCGATGCAAATACAGGCGCAAGAATAAATCGCGCACATTTAACGTTAGACAGCATAAATGGGGACTACTATAATGTCAACCAATCTGCAAATACGTGATAATGCACTTTACAATTTTAACTATCAGGATTTAATCGAAGATCGTCTTGAACTTTTTACTGATGAAAAAGAGGATATGCTGCAAGCATTTGCGGCGGATGTGGTGACAGGTCTTGAATCCGATCAAAAATATCTTCTGCCAAAATACTTCTACGATAATGAGGGATCTGTCCTGTTCGATCAAATTACAACTACGCCCGAATATTATCCCACACGAACTGAAAAGGCTCTGCTGCATTCGTCATTGAATGAACTACTTGATCGCATAAAGGGAATTGAAGCGCTGGTGGAACTCGGCAGCGGTACCTCCGAGAAGACTCATGTGCTGTTGCGTGACCTGATTTTCAACAGGAGATCGATGAGATATGTTCCCGTCGATGTATCGGATATTATCATCGAGAGTTCAAAATCGCTGATAGAACAGTACGATAATCTGCGTATTACCGGTATCATTGCCGATTATGAGGCGGGCCTGAGCGTTCTGCCATATCTCGAAGAAAAATGCAAATTGCTCCTGTTCCTGGGATCGAGTATCGGAAATCTAAATCGGTCAGAACGTAACCTGTTGCTCGGGCAGATAAACGATGCTCTGGATCCGGGTGATCATGTCCTGATCGGTTTCGATCTGGTAAAGGACATCCATGTGCTTCAGGCAGCGTATAATGACCGAGCCGGTATAACCCGGAATTTTAACATGAATTTACTAAAGCGGATCAATCGCGAATTGGGTGGCGAATTCAATCTTGATCTGTTTGAACACCATGCATTTTTCAATGAAGCCGCAAGCAGGATTGAAATGCATCTGATCTCTACGAGGGATCAAACTGTACGCATCGCAAACCTTAACCGTGAATTCAGTTTCTCGGCGGGTGAATCGATCCACACAGAAAATTCATTCAAATTTACGGATCAGATGATTCTGGAATTGATAACGAAGACCGGTTTTTCACATGTCAGGACATGGAAAGATCCCGGGGCATATTTCGCACTGACGTTAATACGTTCGCGCTAGAGGTCCTTTGCACAGCGAAATCCTGCAATCATCCAACGTTCCGGGCAGCGAAAAAAATTGCGATAGGTGTTTCGTGTTTGATGCCCCGAGGTTGCAAACGATCCCCCGCGCAGCACTTTCTGATTCCCAAACCACTTGTCATTGTATTCTGCAAATCCCGACTTAAATCCCGGATAGGGCATAAATTCACTGACTGTCCACTCCCACATATCACCGATCATCTGCTCCACTCCGTAATAACTCTTCCCTTCAGGATAGGAGCCGATCCGTGATGGTGTCCATAACCGGTTCTCAAACAGATTTCCATGCCTTTTCTCCGGAAAATCATCACCCCAGGCGAAAATTCTTTTTTGTCCTGTTTTTTCATCCCAGGCGGCCGCCTTCTCCCATTCGGCTTCGGTTGGCAGTCTTTTACCGGACCATTTGGTGTACGCCCAGGCTTCATAATAACTTATATGGACTACCGGTTCATCTGAAATCTGGTTAATCGGATGCCGGCCGCGGAAATCCGTCTTTACCCATTCCCCGGATTCCTCCCGTTCCCAATATAAAGGCGCTGCCCAGCCGTTTTTTTGAATCACATCCCAGCCGTCCGATAACCAGTATCGGAAATCCCGGTATCCTCCTGCCTGTATGAATTCAAGATAGGCTCCGTTCGTAACAGGGTAGCGGTCAATCAGGTAATCGTTCAGGTATACCCTGTGCTGCGGTGATTCGATGTCATAATGGAATGGTTGATCCCAATTTTCATCATATCCCAGTTCAAATATTCCGCCCGGTATCCTGATCATCTCGTCTTTTGTTCCGATACCGTTTACTACCGGGGCATCGGTCAGAACCTTGGGATGATAACGGTCCTGCAGCAGATGCTGTACATCGTACACCAGCAACTCCTGATGCTGGTATTCATGGTTAATTCCCATCATAAAAAGCCGGAATATTTCGGGCGAAAATTTTTCACTTTCCTTACGAAGGAATTTCTTCACACGTTCGTCTATCCAATCTGCATAAGCGATCGTTTCTGCCACCGTGGGTCTTGAGACCGTTCCACGCTTCCCTTTATCAAACGGTTCACCGAATGTCCGGTAATAGGAATTCAGATAGTTTCCGAAATCCAGCTTGAAAGGGGTATAATCTCCGGAGTGTTCTCGCAGCAACTGATCAAAGAACCAGGAGACGTGACCGAGATGCCAGCGGGGTGGACTCATGAAAAAATCAGTCTGGATGACGTAATCTTCGGTTTCCAGGGGGGTGAGGATTTCCCGCGTCTGCCGACGGACTATTTCAAAATAGTTCTCTAGCTGTTTAATCGTGTATTTAATTTGTTTCATATCAATATTTCCTTATCTTTTGGCGGCTTCGAACTTGATCAAAGGAAATCATGACCGCAGTCTGCTATCATAACATTTCGCACAGCTACGACAATATCCGGGTCCTTGAGAACATCAGCTTCGAGGTGAATGAAAATGAAATTTTTGTCATCATCGGCCGCAGCGGCAGCGGTAAATCCACGCTTTTACAGATGATCAACGGTCTTGTTGTTCCAGCAGTCGGTCATGTTGAAATATTCGAAAAAAAAATAGATTATACAAATATAAATAAACTGCGATGCAACATCGGCTATTCCGTGCAGGGAGCAGGACTTTTTCCGCATATGACTGTTTGGGAGAATATTTCCCTGCTGGCGCGTATTGAAGGATTTGCACGGGATGCAATTGACCGAAGGATTGAAATCCTCATACGTTTTGTCGATCTGGATCCTGCATACCTTGCGAAATACCCGCATCAGCTGTCCGGCGGCGAACAGCAAAGGGTCGGAATCTGCCGCGCAATGATGCTGAATCCGAAAATTTTTCTTTTGGATGAGCCATTTGCCGCACTCGATCCGTCAACAAAATCGGAGATACACCATGAATTATTAGCGCTTCAGAAGGAGGAACCTCGCACGATTGTCATGGTCACCCACGATCTCCGGGAGGCTGTAAAGCTTGCAGACAGACTGCTTGTACTGGACAATGGCGTACTGCAGCAGATTGACCGGGTAGAAAATATTCTGAAAAATCCGGCCAATGGTTTAGTCGCAGATTTTGTGAAAGAGCAAACCGGGGAAGAACATGCATAAATTTTTAAGCACGTTCATATCCATATTGCTGACGATATCTCTGGCCGGTGCAGATACGCTTTCCGTCAGAATCGGGGCAAAGAACTTTAATGAGGGATATCTCTTGGGGGAGATCCTCTCGCAACTGCTGGAGCATCATGGGTATCCGGTCCTCAGGCAGTTCAACCTTGGTGGAACACTGGTTTGTTTTGAGGCGCTCAATAATGGTGAAATTGATCTGTATCCTGAATACACAGGAACCATATCCGAGCAGATCCTGGAATCAGGCGAAAATCTTTCTCTGAACCGGATAGACAGGGCGGTAAAAGAAAAGTTCAACCTTGGGATCAGTGCTCCGTTCGGATTCAATAATACGTATGCACTCGCAGTCAGGCGGCGTATGGCTGAAGAACATCATCTCCGAAGGATCTCCGATCTTGGCGATCTGCCGGCCTTAAGGATGGCGTTCAGCTACGAATTCCTGGAACGCCGGGATGGATGGAGAAATCTGAGCACCTCCTACGGGCTGCCGCAGGAACCCGTCGGTATCGAACATGGTCTGTCATATCAGGCTCTGATCGAGGGGCAGGTTGACGTCATCGACATTTATTCTACCGATGGCGAAATTTCCCGCTACGATCTGTACATTCTGGAAGATGACCGCCGCTTTTTCCCCGATTATCAGGCAGTGGCATTTTTCCGCACCGGTTTGCCGCCGGCGGTTATCCGGATCGTGAATCTTTTGTCCGGCCGGCTGGATGAAACGCGCATGCAGCAACTCAATGCGCAGGTCGTTTTTGAGGGAAAATCCTATGCCGCAGTGGCCGGCACCTTTTTGTCGGAGACCGGTCTGACCGGAGAGGCAGAAGGTATCGGAAATTCAACCTTATGGTCCGAAATTTCCCGAAAGACACTCGAACATCTGAAACTGACGTTTATCGCGCTGCTGATTGCGATGCTGGTGGCCATACCCGTGGGTGTGGCAGTCTATAATACACCGGTGATTGCAAGGCCGTTGTTATATCTAAGCGGCCTGCTGCAGACCATACCTTCCATTGCGCTGCTGGCACTCATGATCCCGATTTTTGGCATCGGCGTATTGCCGGCAGTGATCGCCTTGTTCCTGTATGCGCTGCTGCCCTTGCTCAGGAATACGGTCGTGGCATTATTCGGCATCGATCCGCTATTAAAAAAAGTTGCCACGGGGATTGGCCTGACACGCTGGCAGCGTCTGCGCCATGTTGAGCTGCCACTTGCCATGCCGACCATAATGGCCGGTATCCGTACCGCAGCGGTGATCAATGTGGGTACGGCGACCCTGGCCGCATTTATCGGGGCCGGCGGGCTGGGCGAATTTATTGTAACCGGTCTGTCGCTGAATAATACAGGAATGATATTGAAAGGGGCAATTCCGGCGGCGCTGCTGGCATTCGTCATCGAGCTGATCTTTGAACTGGTTGAAAAAATGATCATACCGCAGCATCTGCGCCAGAAAATCGCAGGATAAGAACCTCACTTATAAAATATGTTGATAACCGGCGCCAAATAGGTGCCAATATATTCAATTTTTAAATTCTGATGCCATTTGTATGGCGCTTATTTTTGATATACAGCGGAGCACCCACTACTCTCCAAGAGCAAATCCCTGCCGGCTCTATATGACCGTTCTCGTTAAGCGATTGTCATATTTATCGACTTTCTCAAGCATCGCTTAGCCCTTACGTCATATTATTTGGGCAGATTTTTAACAAATGATCAAACTTTTCCTGTATTGTGGCATTAAATGCTTTGATATAAGATGAAAAGATGCGGGTAAGAGTCTGCAGATAGTTGACTTCGGCCACCGGTTTTGCCATCATAGCTGTTTTTTGGATTCATCGTGACAGAGATGAAAATGGCCGGTGATGAATATCATTGATTCAATTTGTGATGAAGCACAATGAGACTGTTCCGGATATGATTTACATTTCGATACCGTGTATTCTAGGATTTTATGACTAAAAGGAGAAGTGGCGAAAAATGATCAGGCCGGAGAGAATTTATTTCTTACAAAATTTTTTGTATATAATTTAGGTGCAACCGACAAATATTTGTAATTTTTGAAATATATTTGCCAAAGAGTGAATTTGTATGAAAACAATATACTTTTTCAGGAACAAAGGATGAGAAAAATATCGAAGTTGCCGCCGGTCGCTCTTTTCTTGATCGGCATTGCGATTGCTGCCAGCGGCCGCACTGGTAAAATTAATACGCAGGCTGACGAGGATGTTGAACCGAATGTGGTCATTCTGAAGTTCAAACACGCCGGCTTTCTGCAGAAGAGCATCCGGGCGACAGGGGATACCAATCTTGACCGTTTGCTCAAGGAAAACCGGATAACTTCCTTAGATCGCATATTTGACCGGCAAATGTCGGGTGTTCCGGCAAAAACCGTGCAGACGGCATGGACTGATCAG
>WOR8_10006228_pt1 | contig 15566 bp, 15 predicted proteins | sample DeeMarSeWOR38_10_FD_19890 | JGI IMG/M metagenome (IMG submission 19890) | reverse complement strand
GGGAGGGGGAAAAGACTATAATCCGGGACCAGAGGGCAGAGGCATTCATCAGACGTACCCAGGACTACTCCTACGAGACCCTAACCCCGGGTGCCGAGAACCAGCACTTACGTGCCTTCATCATCACCATCGAGCCCAGACAGGCCCATAAGCCAGTGGCCTATAAACACGAGGGAGAAGAGTTCATTCTGGTGATGGCGGGAGAGCTTGAACTGACTTTGGGCGGCAAGACCCAGCACCTTAGGCCCGGTGAGTCGCGTCACTTCAACTCCGAGGTCCCCCATAAGCTCAAGAGCCTCTCGGATGAGCCCACGCGGTGCGTTGTGGTGCTTTATACACCTTGATCTGGATGATTGAAGCTCCCTGGCAGCCCCGATAAACCGCGACGGGGCATTCGCTCGCTTTTCCGGTTCAGGACAAAGAAGAACATCAAGATGGAGATCCAAGAGCTCCAAGACAAAATCAGACGAAAAAAGGAAGAAAAAGACGTCGTGATTCTGGCCCATTACTACCAGCAGCCAGAGGTCCAGGATATCGCCGACATTGTGGGAGACGCTCTGGAACTCAGCAGGGTGGCGGCGGCGGCCCCTCAGGGGACGATCCTCTTTTGTGGGGTCAGATTTATGGCAGAGACGGCCAAGATCCTTTCTCCAGATAAAACAGTTCTCACGCCCTATCCTCAGGCAGGCTGCCTCTTGGCCGATATGGCTGACCCCCGACAGGTTGAGGAAGCAAAGAAGGCCCATCCCACCGCCCAAGTTGTCGCCTACGTCAACGTTTATGCCGAGATCAAGGCCCTGGCAGACATTATCTGTACCTCGGCCAATGCCCGCAAGGTCATGGAAGAGATCGAGGGCGAGAAGATCCTCTTTGTCCCGGATCGAAACCTTGGCGCTTACCACGCTCGGCGTGTGAAAGGGAAAGACGTCCTACTCTGGGATGGGTACTGTCCCATCCACGAGAAAATCACTCTGGTATCCATTGACAGGGTCAAGGCAAAACATCCCAACGCTCTGGTCATCGTTCATCCCGAGTGCCCCCCACAGGTGACCGAGCAGGCCGACTTTGTGGGCTCCACCTCGCAGCTACTCCGGTTCGTAGAACACTCCGAAGCAACGTGTTTCATTGTCGGCACGGAAGAGGGAATCCTCCACCAAATGAGGAAAAAAGCCCCGGACAAGGATTTTCTCCTCCCAGACCCGATGCCTGTCTGTGACCAGATGAAGATGATCACCTTAGAAAGGGTGTACACGTCGCTCCAAGAAGACATCTACCCAGTCACCGTAGAAGAAACCATCCGCGTCAAGGCTGAACTTGCCATTAGGAGGATGTTGGGACTGTGAAAGGACTCGACCCCTTTGTGGTTAAGGATCTGCTCAGGACCTATCTGAAGGAAGACTTGGGCCACGGAGACATCACAAGCTGTCATCTGCCTGAAAAGGAAAAGACGGTGACCGCCGTCATCAGGGTTAAGGACCAGGGCATCTTGGCAGGTCTCCCGGTGGTAACAGCACTCTTTACCCTGTTGGACCCCGGGGTGAAGATGGAATCCGAGGCAGAAGATGGCATGGCCGTGGCAAACCACGCTGAAATCGCCCGTATAACCGGCCCCGCATTGGCCCTTCTACGAGGGGAGCGAACAGCCCTGAATATCCTTCAGAGGCTTTCAGGCATTGCAACCATGACAAGAAAAATGGTGGAGCTCATTGTTTCCACCGAGGCGCGGCTGGTGGACACCCGAAAGACCACCCCAGGGCTGCGGCTCCTGGAAAAGTATGCGGTCACCGTGGGAGGCGCCTACAATCATAGGATAGGCCTCTACGATTGCGCCATGATCAAAGATAATCACATCAAGGTGGCAGGCTCGATTCAAGCTGCGGTCAAAGCTGTGAGGAGGGCTATTCCATTTACGGCTCGGATAGAGGTTGAGGTGAAGAACTTGCAGGAATTAGACGAAGCTTTAGAGGCTGGGGCAGACCTGGTTCTTCTGGATAACATGGATCTTGCCACCCTTGAGGAGGCCGTGGCCCAGGCCAAAGGCAAGGCCCTCACCGAGGCGTCCGGCAATATTACCCCTCAAAACATCCTCGCCGTAGCCAAAACAGGACTGGACTATATCTCGTCTGGTTCGATCACCCACCACGCAGTCTGGCTGGACATGAATATGAAGATCCTCTAGGAACGGCTACGGGGGCACCATATGGTTTACATGTTGACAAGCCGCGAGGCCTCTCGTGTTTACGGAAAAACCTGGTGCACCGCCTTGAGCACCAGGTCGTGAAGCTGTCCGTTGGTAACAACAATACCCCTGTTGTTCGAAAGCCTTCTCCCTGATGAGAAATCCAGCGGCTTGCCCGCCATGTCCGTCACCTTGCCTCCGGCCTGCTCTACAATGATGGAGCCAGCAGCATGGTCCCAGACCGTTTCCACGTAGGATTGCCGGGTAGGGAGCCGAAGGTAGATGGCGGCATCCCCCCGAGCCACCACACCGTACTTACACTGACTGTCCATGCGCAGAGGTGGCTCGCCGAGGCCTAAAACCTCGGCTATCCGGGCCGCGTGTTCATGGGAGGAGTGGGACGATTCAAAGGATTCACAGAACCGGCCCTCGGAGGGATGGGCGATCTTTGAGACCCGGATCCTCCGTTCCACACCGCCATTAAGCCCCTGCAGGGTTGAACCTTCGCCCTTGACCGCCGCAAACAAACAGCCCCGATGACCATGGGGCTCCCGAGCATCCAGAGGCAGGTTTGGACACCCCAAAACGCCGAGAATCACCTCACCCTCTTCCACAAGAGCCAGAGCAACAGCATACTGCCCCCCGCGGAGGAAACCCTTTGTCCCGTCTATGGGATCGAGGGTCCAAAATCGTCCTTTGGGGCCACCCTCGCCAGAACCTCGATCAATCGCTTCAAGGACTTCATCATCACTCTGATCAGGGGTGATACGTCTGACATGATCAATGACCACCTCTTTGAGCAGAGCATTTTCACCCCGACGCAGTGCCCCGGAATCCTCTTCACCGAGTAATGGGACGTCCGGAAAGGACGCCACAAGGTGGCGGCTCACCACCGCCTGGGCTCCAAAATCAGCCACCGTCACCGGAGAACCGTCCTCTTTGCCAATGGCTTCATTGGAGAGGAACTTGGAACGCACCGTCTCACAGAGTCGGCAAGCCTTCAGAACCGATTCAATCGCTATGCGTCGTTCTAATTCATAGACCATGGAAAATCACGTGCTCCTAATAACAGTGCAGACTTTTATACCATGCTTTCGTGATGAGTATAACCCTAATGGTGTCAAAAACCAATGAGGGAGTGATCCGTTTTTAGTTCTCACCTTAACGAAGCCAGGGGCGCACAGGGCATCCTTGCCCTGTTGACAGCTTCCTATTATCTCTCTATTCTCCTTGTATGCTTAGACTTCTCCCCACAGATAGCCATGTGTTTCTTAACACGCTTTTATTCAATTCCCTTTTCCCTTATACGGAGGTGAGCCATGAAAATTAGCCGGGTTTCCGAGATGAGATCACTGGATAGGACTGCCATAGAACGCTTTGGCATCAAGGAAGAGCTCTTGATGGAAAACGCCGGAGAAGCGGTTCACTTTGTCTTGTTACAGGAGCTTGGCATCAAAGACAAGAGGTTTCTTGTCTTCTGCGGCATGGGCAACAACGGGGGGGACGGGTTTGTTATTGCCAGAAAGATCCAGTCAAACGGAGGCATGGTGAAGGTCTTCATCTTGGGCGACCCGAGCAAATACAGTGGCGCAGCCAAGATCAACCTCGACATTGTCTCTCGGTTGCCCATGGAAATCCGAACCCTTGAATCCGTGGAAGCAATCAAAACGGATGTTTATCACTGCGACGCGGTGGTCGACGCCATTTTTGGCACAGGCCTTACTCGGGATGTCAGAGGACTGTATCGCGACGTCATCGAACTGATCAATGAAAGCCGGAAAATGGTCTTTAGCGCTGACATCCCTTCTGGTGTAAACGGCGATACAGGCAAAATCATGGGCATCGCCATGAGAGCGAATTTTACGGTGACCTTTGGGCTCCCAAAAATAGGTAATCTGCTTTTCCCAGGATATGACCTGTGTGGAAAACTGTATGTCACCCATATCTCCTTCCCGCCGACGATGTACAACACCCCTGCCATGAAATTTGAGACCAACGATCCTGTGAAGCTTCCCCTCAGGGACAAGAATGGTCACAAAGGGAATTTTGGCCAGGTCCTGTTTATCGCCGGCGCCTCGAGTTATTTCGGGGCGCCGTATTTTTCGGCCCTGTCTTTTCTGAGAGCCGGAGGCGGGTACGCCCGTCTTGCAGCACCAGAATCCATGACTCCCTTTATTGCCAATAAAGGGAGTGAGATTGTTTTTGTCCCCCAGAGACAAACTCGCTCAGGAAGCATTTCCCTGGAAAACGAAGCTGCCTTGCTGGAACTGTCAGAGAAGATGAACATGGTTGTCTTGGGTCCTGGGTTGTCCTTGGAGGAGGAAACCCAAGACCTGGTGAGGGCCTTGGCCGCAAAAATCAATAAACCGCTCCTCATAGACGGTGACGGCATTACGGCTTTATGTGAAGACCTTCACATCATCAAGGAAAGAAAGGCAGAGACCGTTCTTACGCCTCATCTAGGAGAGATGTCCAGAATCACCAAAATGACGGTACATGAACTAGACGCTAATAAAATGGATATCTTGCAGCGTACGGCCAAGGATCTCAATGCCATGATAGTCTTAAAAGGGGCTCATTCCCTGATAGGATGCCCCGATGAGAGGATTTTCATCAATATGAGCGGAAACTCGGGCATGGCAACGGCAGGGTCCGGCGATGTGCTCACAGGAACCATCGCCGCGATGTTCGGCCTGGGACTGCCCCTTGAGGATGCGGTCAGAAAGGGGGTCTTTATGCACGGCTTTTCTGGAGACCTGGCGGCTGAAGACATGGGTGAAGACGGCATAACGGCCCAGGACATCCTGGACTATCTACCGCTGGCGTTAAAGATGGATCGGCAAGGGCTTGATGAACGCTTCAGGGAGCGATACGTTGGGGCGCACATTGTGTAGGCGTGCAGATACTTGGTCACCCTTTAACCCTTTGCAAACCTGGACCATTCCCTTTCCTGGCTCAATGAAGGTTTAAAGGAGGCGCAAGCCACGCCTTCTCCAGTTCCGCAAACCTTCTCTCTCTGATGGCAGCCCGGATCTGACCCATTAATGATTCTACAAAATATAAGTTGTGAATGGTTGCAAGACGTGTCGCCAACACCTCTTTGGCGAGAAATAGATGTCTCATATAGGCCCTGGAGTGATGACAACAGGTGTAGCAATGGCAGCCCTCCTCAATGGGACGAGAATCGGCCTCGAATTGCTTGTTCAAGATGTTGATTCTAAATCGTCTCGCAGACTTGACCAAAAGCGTCCCGGTGCGGGCCATGCGTGTGGGTGCCACACAGTCGAAAAGATCAATCCCCCGCTTGACGACCTCAAAGATGTCTCCCACCTCACCGATGCCCAGAAGATGCCGCGGCTTGTCTGGTGGCAGGAGAGGAAGCGTCCAGTCTAAGACCTGATGCATCTCTTCCTTGGAGCTCCCTAAAGACCCCCCTATGGCAAAGCCGTCAAAGGCCTGGTCAGCAATGAACCCCGCGCTCTTTTGCCTCAAGTCTTGGTAAGCTCCGCCCTGAACGATTCCCAGCAGGGCCTGCGTGCTATTGGACGTCCTCTGAAAAGCCTCCAATGCCCGGACCGCCCATCGGTGAGTCCGCGCCATGGCTGCCCTGGTGTAGTTGTAATCGTGGAGCGGAGAGGTGCACTCATCCAGCACCAGGATGATGTCCGCGGCGAGCTTCTTCTCTATCTCAATGACCCCTTCAGGCGTGAACCGATGGGGGGAGCCGTCAATATAGGAGACAAAGTCAACTCCGTCATCATCCACCTTGACCAAAGGTTTTCCAGTTTTCGAACTCAAATGCCCGCCGCGATCTTGCTCCGCGGGAAAGAGGGGTGCAATCTTTCCCACCCCGTGTTCCTTGCCCGCACCGAGGCTGAAGATCTGAAAACCTCCGGAGTCGGTGATCAGTGGCCTTGGCCAACCCATAAATCGATGTAGCCCCCCCATGCCAGCTATGAGCTCTTCGCCCGGTTGGAGATGGAGATGGTAGGCATTGGCAATAATCACTTGGTTTCCGATCTCACGCAGGTCTTCTACGGACAGGCTCTTCACGGTCCCTTGCGTGCCAACAGCAACAAATGACGGGGTTTGGATAGCCCCGTGAGGGGTCACCCATTCAGCGGCCCGTGCCCTGTCTTCTTTTTCCAAAAGCTTAAAGGAAAACATGGATGATCTCGTAACAAGTTCCAGTCGACATCAAAGCAAAAGGCCCCCAATCAGTAAAAAATGGTCAATGTCCGATGATAAGGTTTTTTCTTGAACACGGCTTCCTGGCCCAGATGCCAAAGAAGGTGGTCAATCTCAAAGGCCCTCAAACCCTCTCCTAGCCGGTCCAGTTCCTGCCGGATGAGCTCAACGGCCCAGATCGTGTTGGTCCGGATCTCAACCTCCTCAGGCCCCCCTGATTCAAGAAGGATCTTCTGATCCACCTTTTGGGCCAAGGCTCGGGTGTAACGCAAGATCCCAAGCTGACGTAGGACCTGTGGTAACTTATAATCGGCGAAGGCCGTGAGCGCGTCGATGTCCGTAAAATGCCCCCAGTCTTTGCCGCCAAATGCCCCGTGGAGGTCAGCAGCGAATATCTGGGCCCGTTTATAGAAAAAGGTATTGTGACCCTGGTAGGCTGCCGTGTCTCGGAATGATGAAAGTCTGTCGGCTAACAACCGAGCCAGTTTCACGGCCGACCTTTGAGCCGTCTCGACCAACTGATGACCCTTGCCGCCGTAGTCTTCAAGCAGGACCTGGCCCAATTCCTGAAGGATCTTCAGACGATCTTCCAGGAGTTGCAATACCCCTTCTCCACCCAAGATCTGTTTCAATTGATCCAGGGAGAGCTCGGCCAGATACCCGGCCTCGGTGATGGGAAACCCTGATTCCATAGCCCGTTTGAGAGAGGCTGCCAGGGCATAATATCCGGAAAGTCTGCCCAATGGGTCATCAATTTCCCACTTGAGGCTTCCTAGCGGAGGCCAGAAGCAAAAGTTGAGGCTGTCCAACACCAGAAGATAAGCGACCGTTTCCTCATCACTCCCACGAAAGTGATAACGGTTGTCCCAGGGTGTGACTTTGATCCCTTGTTGAACGAGCGTCCCGCAAAAACGGATTAAGGCCTCCTTGTCAAGCCCGACTGCTTGGCTCTTTGCCGAAACGTACTTGGCTGTCTTAAGGACTTCCTCCATCTTTGCGCATGACCCCAAATGTCACAACGGCGATCGTTTCGTCAGAAGCCGCGCGATGCCGAGGTCGTCTTCATTCCATGGAAGAAGGATATGAAGACCCCACCCCATAAAACCACCGCCCTCTGTAAATTCGGCTTGAACGCGCACGCGGCATGACTCATGAACCTTTAACCCGTATCCTGTTATCTGTCAAAAACTTGCGATCTCGTGGAATTTGTGAATGCTGGAATGGGCCAACGGCTCTGGGAGAGGTGTCATCTTTAAACCCCACACATCGACACGCCAGTTCTTGACACTCAGCAATAGGCGCCAAAGGATCTACACCAAACTTGCTAATTTGGTGCCGTTGTGATTTACATTTGGAAACGTAAAAAACTCAAGAGGCCATAGTTATATTTGATTCTGCACACCGGGCTCAAAACGCAAGATATTGTATACTGGGTAAAGACTCAAAGAAACGTCAGTTGAGGCCCCAAATGGACGAAAAAACCAAGAAAGAACTCGAAGAAATCATGGGTGAGATGGAATGCCCGAAAGTTTTCAAATGCTGCGAATCTGGATTTGAGAACCTGTGCAGAGCTAAAGACATCGGTGTCGAGCTGTTTTTGGAATGCCTGGAAGAAACCCCTCAGAACTGCAAATTCTCGGTAATGATTGGTCGCTCGTATCTTTGCCAGTGCCCGCTTCGTTATTACATTTTTAAGAGGCTGAAGAAGTAGCCCCTAGAGGTGGGAGATGGAAGAAGAACAAGTGGGAAAGGTCACCAACTTCTATGTGAAGATAAGTGTGGCAGCCATCAAGGTGACAGCTGGGGTTATCAGAATCGGAGACGCACTCCATTTCAAAGGTCATACCACCGATTTTAAAGACACGGTCGCCAGCATGGAGATGGAAAACCAGCCGGTGGATGAAGCGAGACCGGGGGGCGAGATCGGCATTAAGGTAAAAGAACGGGTGCGTGAAAATGATAGAGTCTATAAGATACTGATATCTTGAGTTTTTGGAAATGATGGCTGGTGACAAGCCTGCAATTTCGCCGAGAAACATGACATACCATCTCCGTTCTGCTCGCCACCCAAGAGCAAGCTCCAACAACACCGAGTAGCTTCCGAACCTTTCGCTTCCTTGCCTGACGTCTGCTAAGTCCTTCCTGTTACTTTTGCAGTCTAAGAAAGCGGCATTTCTTTTCTCAATTTGTGACATGCTGTACTCAATATCCCAATCTTATTCTTCGTACGCTTACAGCTAACCCCTCACAATTCCAAGACAACTCATTTAGCCGACTTGACGATGAGGATTTGCACGATTTTTGCTGCTAAAAAGGAATTCTGACAATTGTTGCAGCGCTCTGTATGGAGAATTACAACCTGATGGGACCTTTCAACACAAAGCAACTGATGAAAGATTCTGGGTTCCTCTTGACCTTTATAAGGATGACAATCCGGTTTATAATAAAGAAGGCTACGAATTAGATAGCGGTAGCGTCCGTTAGTATGTCAAAGGTGTAGTCTGGAAAGAATACTGTTCCGGATCATAGGCTGGAGCTTTTAACCAAGAGTTTTTCAATAATGGCTCAAGGGAAAATAGGCATAATAGAAGACCACGGCGGAGAAGCTATTGAAGAGGCGATAGCATATTCTACGATCGGCATTGCTTCTGAAGATGGCACAACGCTGGGAACCGGAGTTGCGATCAGATACAAAGAGTACAATTTGATTGTAACCGCCAGGCATGTATTAGAAAGTGTTGATCTTGATACCAGTTGGCTCTTTCCGCCTTCTCATGCTCCACTTGTTAGAGCGGCCAAGAAAGACCTTCCAGAACTTCTTGCTAGACGGAATCGAATCAAGATCCCGTCTACACAAATTCTGATCTCAAAGTCTGCCGACGACGATTTGGCTGTTCTATTTGTAGACGCGTCTTGTCTCACACGTCAAAATGTACGTTTTCACGAGCTTGACGATACCAGAAATACGCCGGAACCGGGCGTAAATATTGTCATCATGGGTTACCCAGGAGAGATCGCCGTATCGCCAAGAGAGGGGCCCGCCAGTTTTGAAGGATACGAGATTCTTCTCAACGTTGAATGGAGATTTGTTGTGAAACCGGTGATTGGGCTATCTGGCTTTAATCCAACCAAGCATTTTCTTGTTGATTTTTCGGAAGACACACACGCCAAGGGGTTGGTTGCCCATCCTGCGGGCATGAGCGGCAGTGGTATATGGACGTATTCCGCTTTTGAACAAGACAATGTATGGTATTCCACAAACATGTTGTTGGTTGGGATACAAAGCTCTTGGTATCGGCAAAGCCGCCTGATTAAGGGTGTCAGGATTGGAAGACTGCTGCACCTGTTACACGCGCTTTGACAGCAGGTGTTATGCTTATCGGCAGGCGCGCGGCAGAAATTTCTTGGCATGTTCTTTTTGGAATTCGGTGAAAGCATCAAGAAATGCGGGCAGGCCAAATCCATAAGAATAGCTATTCCTCATGAATTCTCTTTCGGGAAAGGGTGTGAAGTAAGATGCCTCCATTAGGCGCAAAAGGTTTGAGGTTATCCAGCAGAGATCTGGATTTCTTGGTGGAGACCACATCTCCAGAAGTTAGGGACAAACCCAAGGTCAAAGAGATCATTAAGAAAGATCAAGATTTTAGGAATACATTCATTCAAGACGCAAAGGTATTTAGAAGGGTGATGGATGATGACGAGATATTGCTGAAGATCTCGCCCAGCCTTTTCTTTGAGGTTCTGCTTAGGAAGGCAGCCAGTGTTCTGGAAGAGGCTAGCTACACAGTTGAGAAAACCAGTACCATGAAAATTCCGGTATTTGATACTAAAGACGTGGTCGAGCTTTTAACCACGGAGTCCCTCTTGGATTATCTGGTCGACATGCTTTCATCGTTTACCAAGATTGACAGCTACGCTATTTCATTTAGAGTAAAAGAGGGGATCTGGAGGAAAGTCCGATTTAGTGACTTGGACATCCATAGTCTTGTGACTCTATCTGAAGCAGTTAATGATGAGCATAGGCTAGGTTTCTACAAACGGATCGCTGATATCTGTCTTTTTGTTCTTGGCATATTTCCTGATTATGCTGAGCGTGATTACCGTTATCCCTTCTCAAAGGATCTCAGGCCTCAGATTACCTGCAAGGCAAGAATCAGCCCCGAAGACTACGAGAAAGAAGGCCGAAAATTTTATAAATTGGCTGCGGAACATCAGTCAGCTAAAGAATTAGACTTGTCTGAGGTTTTCTGGGCTCTTCACGACAATTTTCAAAAGGCCAAGAAGCCACTGAATTTCATTGCCGAGCACTATCTCCAATACAAAGGCTATAACTTGTTTCGGTAAGAAAGGGACAAAATCCGGTAGCTGACACAGGATCGGCAATATGATACCTTAATTGAGCGAAAGTCGAGGATGCCCCAGATACAAGGCGTCGAGGGTGAGGCTGTAGTAAACTACGCCGAACCCTTGACAACGCCGGAGATGGGGTGTGATCGGCTTTCCCGAAGGGTAAACAAATTGAAGATCTAGCAGAAAAATTATAAATCACCCATGGAAGTGATATAAAATCACAAACAAGGCCGTGAATTAAGATTACTTTCAACATGTTCTGACTTTTCTTCATTCTGTTTACGCTCAATGAAGGTGATATTCTATTGAATGTATGAAAGGATTTTCTAGCTGGCAGGTACAGGCGTGGTATGTATATCAAAACCCACGGGGCAACCTGACAGGCACTGAGGAAAATCAGCGCTTTGAAGAGACTGTTGACTGACTTTTCGCATTACGCCTTCAATGTCAGGGAGGGGGGGCATTTTTCTTACTTTTGACAGTTAACTTCTTCTGGAGAATACGCCCTATGAGCAGCACATACAGGGGAAGGCGCAAATCGCGACGGCCACAAAAGACTGGGGAAAGCAGAACCGTTGAAGAGGTCGTCAGGGAACTGAGGCAGAAGATTTCCTCTACCAGCAACTACCGGGAACGCTCGCTCAAGATTCACGGACTCATATGCGCCAGCCAAGTGCGCAAGGGAGTTCGACCACAAGACGAGGCATCTGCTGACTGTGCACCATAAAGACGGAAACCACCGGAACAATCCCCCTGACGGCTCTAACTGGGAGAACCTGTGCGTCTACTGTCACGAGGATGAACACAGCAGGGAGCTACTTGGCGACTATTTGAGAAATCCGAACAAGAACGGACGGTAGGAAGACCATGGGGCGTCCGTAGAATTATGAATTTCGTTGGGCTCCGGGACCACATGAGGATGACTTCTTACTTGATGATATCTATGAACCTCAAAGAATGCTGATCGTGGCAGGCATCGACAGTTTTCCCCAACACACTGAGACCCCATATTTTTTGTCACCCAGCGTCAAACCGCATTAACCCCAAACCGATGCAACACTCCTAAGGATTTCTTACAGATTCTTCGCTCATATTGCTTCAGTCTCAGTAGAGCAAAACCACAACATTCACACACTTTGCACAAAGTTCCTCCACATCGTTGAGTTATATTGTCCTCAGAGGTTGGGGGCAATTTCCCCCTTGAAACTTCTCACCCCTCAACCCCTCCTCCTTTCTCAGGGGCAGTCCGGAGTCGGAGGCAATCCTACTCTCGGCATGTATGGACAACCCAAGCGTAGAGAATCCACCCCGACTCCGGATGCCCCCGCACCGTCGACACACTCCAAACAAATAACCCCCGCGTCCTCACAGGAATGTAACAGCATGCAAGATGCAGCGCCTTATGGCCCATTTACTATCAGGGTTTGCACTTTCTTGTTCCAATTTGACGGGTTGGATTGTCTGGCTATATAGGGATGGTGTTTCTTGGTTGAGCTTTGATGTGCTTTTGAAATCTGCCATATTGTAGAAACACGGAGTATGGCAACAAGTCTTTGATCTAGCCTTTTGCACTTGACCTACCACATATTGTAGGCTTTCCTCCCTGACATTAACGCTGATTGAGGCATCCCTCCTCTGTTATGGCAATTTTGCCACAGGCTTTATCTGTTTGCGGCATTAATTGCCAACTGCTTTTGAGATGGTCATCCATGCGTTGTCGGCTAACTATCTAGAAATGTGATGATATTGTACATTCAGCCTGTTTGGCATAGTCCTTGATACACAAAGTGATACTTCCAGTTATAAAGTGTGACATAGAACTTCTCACTCCTCCAAGTAGGAAGAAGGATCAAGGTACAATGAATAGGCCTCACATTCCGCTGAAAGACAAATTAGTCGTCTGGCGTCGAACGCTTGGACCCAAGCACGAAATTGTTTGCCAGAAGCTCTGCGATCACCTCGAAGCGAAAGCAAAGAAGAAGGGCACCGGACAAGATCGTGAGCCACCTCCTTGGCGACATTATCCTTACGGGAATATCCGTCATTACTTGAACAACCGTTAGGCCGCATCCATTCATATCATAGCCCATTTAGGCACCCCTCCTTTCTAGTGTGTTGATTTTGCCACTAATGCTCTAAAATGGCACGCATTTTGCTTGCCTACAGGGTAGGCAGATGTCTGGGGCCGGTGGCAACATGTGACCTCACCGCACTTACGTCAAATTTTTAGGATGAGACACCGACCCCGGCTCCGGTGCTGCCACCTTTGGCTTAGGTACAGCCTCTTCCCCATTTCCGCCCTTAACGCTCGTAAATAATCGTATTGATGCCTTGACTTCTTTGGTTGTTGCCTCTATATACAGTTCGAGCATAAGCAACCGTTTCCCACCATCTTCTCAATAACTATTCATTCCATAAAGACGTAAAGAATGCGGCATCTTTTCATCGCTATCGTCTTTGTCGTAGCAGGGCTTTGGCCGAGTGCCTTGGAGTCAAGAGATGTGACTTGGTATCACGTTCAATACCCTTGCGTTATCATGCAATTCCAGGATTGGCAGTATGTCCTTGATGCACCAGGAGGCAGGATAATAAAGGTAGAAATTCAAGTTTGAAGAGCAAGGTCAGGGTGCTCAGAACCCGCCTCTTTCATAGGCCCCCGGTTGATACGCCGCACCAGGGGCTTTCTATTTGATCCTTCCCGAAACCAGCTGTCCCATTGACGCAGCGGGCGTTTTTTTGGTATCTGTCGCGGAGCTGATCAAGGTGAGGGATGCAATTGCAGACGTGAAGGAAAATTTGCAGGCAATCCCAAGTGACACAGAGTGTGGCGCAGTAGCTCTAACCAGCTTAGAAACCGCCTATTGGATACGAGTGCGTTCTCAACGCATTATTTTGGCATGGTTGCGCAAAAGCAAGAATGCAAACCGCTGTGGCGTCCCACCGCAACAAGGCGGTTAAGCGTGGCAAAGACACATCTAAGCGAATGCGCCATTGATAGACTATATGAGGCTTTCATGAAAGGAAAAGCCAGCGCAACTTCAACCAAAATCGTCATAACCAGAGACATCATACGGTTATCGCTGCCCTTGTTTGATAGAGCCATTCAAATCATAGAGGCGAAACAGGAGGAGTAATGATTATCAGCCGAGTTAAGGAGGGGATTTAAAATGAAAAACCTGATGGTTGTATTAGCCATGGCCTTAGTGATGTGTACGCCAAAGGTGTCTTATGCGGACTCAGAAAAGACGACTGAAAAAGGGACTGAGGCAGAAAGACAGACATTCAGTCAGAAAGTTATAGCGATTGAGGAGCAAATACTTAGTATATCAGACGAGTGGAACAAGATTGAAAAGGAATTATTGCTCACACCATTTGACTTACAGTCCATACAGATTCAGAAAGGAGTAACATGTCCCAGGGAGATGGCTAGAGTGCTGATAGAGTCAGCAGGCGTGCAATGTGGATATGTTAGTATCTTGCTGCGGGTATATCGTTACGCCGTTAGATCATCAGTGCGCAGCCATGTGTTTCTAGATGCTGCGATTCAAGAGTATGTTACATCGTGCTTACAAGCTATAAAAACAAATAGAGATGTGACATTAGAAAGGCTACAATACGCTTATAATGAAATAGAAGACGAACCGTCCTTAGTCAAAATTGACAAAGCACAAGACGTCTTGCGATCAAGTCTGCCATTGTTTGATAGAACCATTGAAGCCATTCGATCTAGACCAGAATGAAGCATGGTCAGTCAATATAAGTGCACACTATGAACTGAAACCAAGACCCTGCTTTTCACAGGAAGAGGTGGGGGTTCTTGATGTCCATCATAAATCTTCAATAGAATCGTCGGGCTTTGGCTCATAGGTCCGGCAAGGAAGATATGATCCCGCGTATCAGAGCTGACACCCCGTATTTTGTGCACTTCATCGCTTATGCCACCCCTTTAAAGTATCCCGCCTGTCTTATGACATTTCTTGTCAAGTCCTTTGTCGATTTTGGGTCTTAGTTCACCAAGATTCTTTACACAGTGATGAGTGCCCGTGCCGCTAATTCTTTAGAAATTCTGTCATACTATTAATTTCACCCCAATTGGCATGATACTTGATACGGTGATTAAAGGGGGCATTGCCTGGTGTGCAACAATAAACCAGATTGATTTGATAGCGATGATAGTCTCTTGGCAAGCCAAGGGGGGCACAAATCAGAAATAAAAGCGGTTTCACCCTAATTGAGCTGATGATCGTTATCGCTGTTATTGGCGTCCTGGCGGCTGTGGCCATTCCGAATTTCATCAGCTATCGCAAACGGGCTTACAATAATTCGGCTCATGGTGACGCCAAGAATGGCTGGTCAGCCGCTCAGGCCTATTTTTGTGATTATCCTGCAGCCGCACTCTCTTCTGTAGTGCCGTTGACTGCATACGGATTCAGGCAGACAAGCGCTGTAACGCTGACCGTCGGGGGCTCTCAGAGCTCCTTAATCATATCCGCTTTTCACGCGTCGGGCGATAGGACTTATACGGTTTACCCCGAAGGCACCATGAGCTGGTAGTGTGGGATCACACACCCTTTCGGAACGGAGACATTGGGAGAAGTTTAGGGGCGCCCTTTAGTTTTGCAGTTTGTAGACCTGCCATTTTCCTGCCCAAGGATTGACATTTTCTTTGATCTTTATTAGAAAGCTGTCAGATAACCCCCTGATTTCAAGATTAAAGAACGTGGCAAGATATTGATGACCGGATTAGCTCTGGTTCCAGTTAAGATTTACAAGGAATACAAGAACTACCGCCCACCGCCCATTCAAAAAGTCGATTCCCTCGCAAGTGGCTATTGATCCCACCAATGTG
>WOR8_10009858_pt1 | contig 15568 bp, 19 predicted proteins | sample DeeMarSeWOR38_10_FD_19890 | JGI IMG/M metagenome (IMG submission 19890) | reverse complement strand
CGGCAATGTTAAGCAATAAGATGAATTCAATGCCAGTTACAAAAAGCACACATTCGTTAGCATTGTTGATGTGCTTTTAGTCGAAAAGGTCGGACATAAACCCGATTGAAGCCAGCATTATCAGCTCTGTGTGCCAGTTTATACGCTATGTCGCGGTAATGTAGTCGACCACCGCCTGTATTGCCACCGATGAACCGACATCTTTGTTGAGCACACACCGTTCTTCGCATTCGGCCAGTGATGCCTTTTTCAGCCCCTTTCCAGTTAGTAATTGCCAGGTAAGCTTTTCGGCCCCGACGAAATTGCCCACAGCGACCCGTCTCATAATACCGCGAATATCCCAGGCCGTATCCCGGGAACACTGCGGCTCTTCACAATACTGGCATCTATAGGCTTCTAGCATTATAGCGCGCATTTCCTCTGGATATTCTTCATAGAGGCGGTCTGCTCCGAATGGCTTGGCCACCATCCTGACATAGCTCTTCATATCGGGTTGATATTTAAACGGCTCCAGATTCAACTTTTTAAGTACCGCGTTGGCAGCACTTATACCGGATGTGGTAACCGTCGGTGTGCCGGTCCCCATCACCGTAGATTCGCCACAGCAGAACAGATTATCCCATTCGCTCCTAGTATGCATCCTGCGCAACATGTGCTGGCCCAGCATTTGCTTGGGCCCTGCCACGGCACCACCGTTCTTGAGCGTATATCGTTCAATGGTCCTCGGCGTAGCAACTTCCGCGTAGCGTACGGCGTCCGCAAAACCGGGGAACCTCTTTTCCAGTACCCCGATCAGCCGCGCTTTCTCCATCTCTTTTTTGAGAAGATAGTCATCTGTGTCTGTACAATCCCAATTTGCGAATGTCGGCCCGATGGCAACAACAGTGTGACTGTTTTCATCACATAATGTCCTGTCGTCGATGCTCAAGATATAAGCGGTCACCTCGCTTTCATCCAACAAATCCGGATTCCCAACCAGCATTTCAATCGGCACCGTATCCTCCGGGATGACCCGCTTATCTATATGGGCATATAAAACAACGCTGGGATGGGTGGGAACCTGGCTTGCAGCCCACTCTATCCTTTCGGCTGTCGAGTGCTCCTTATCTATCAACTTCCCGTACAAATTCCACACCGTTCCCGAATAAATGATATTGTCCGCATATATATTAGTGCCACTCTTCAGTTCTACCCCCGAGGGACTACCTCCGCTAAAGAGAATTCTAACTACCTCATTTTCAAGGAGCATATCCCCGCCATTTTCCTCGATTACTTTCTCCAGTTTCCCCGGCAGAAAAAGCGTGGAACCGGCAGGATAATAACTGCCTCCGACATGATTATCCACAAACATGATTGCAGCCATGACAGCCGGGGACTCTTCCACCGTGGCGTAGCAATACGTTGAGGTAAGCTTATCGAAAAACTTGAATATCTCCGGATCGGAAAAATATTCACCCAGCAAATCCTTTGCGCTCTTATCAAGATAGCCCAGGAACCGGGTATAGGAATCCGGGTAACGTAACAAGCTTCTTGATGCTTCGTCCGGGTCTGTTTCGTCGGCGGTGGTATAACTCGGGCTCTCCACCATCACATGTCGGTACATCGTCTCAAGGTCACGGTAGAACCTCTTTATGTTTTCTTTTTCAGACGGGAACAGTTGTGCCAGTTCTTCAGCAAACATGTCAACATCGGCCCAGAATTTTATTCTCTTGCCTTTGAAATTCACACAATACAGCAAATCGTGCTTGATAACATCGATCGGCTCCTCCGATGCGCGTTAAAGCCTTTTTCTCCAAAGCCGTAAAGCATGGCTGACCCCTGGTCAAAGATAACGTTGTTCCGTTTGAAGATACCACAGGAACCGCCCGGCTCGTAATTATTATCAATAACAGCTACATGCAGGCCCCTTTTGGCAAGTAAACCGGCAGCCGCCAGGCCCGATAATCCGGCACCGATGACAACTACGTCATACCGCATGATGACTTTCCTTAAATAAGGTAACCAAGTGCTCGCATTGACTGTGAATTGTTACCCGCACCACTATCTCATTGTACCAGACTCTATTCAACCAGTGTTACAGGCATACTTCGACGCCAAATAAGCGTCAGATTCCACCCGGGCGGCTATGTGTCTTCTGGTCTTTATGAAGGTGGCCGACCACTTTCAGCATGGTAAGTCTTCATTCCCCCGGAGATGTTTTTGGACGGGAACCCATTGAGCCTCAGTGCACGGGAGGCATAATACGATCTATGACCCACTACGCAGTAAACCAGTATTTCTTTGTCACGCGGCAACTCGCTCATCCTTTCCCGCAACGCATGAAGCGGGATATTGTTGGCTCCCTCCACATGGCCAAGTCTGAACTCCTGAGGTTCACGGACATCAAGAACGTATGCTTGTGGAGATTTCACATCCGCCCAGTGTGCCACTGGAGCATCCCCGCGCAGGACGTTGGCAGCTATCATGCCGGCGACATTGACAGGGTCTTTGGCAGCGCCGAACTGGGGTGCATAGCATAGCTCGGCTTCCTCCAGATCAAAAACAGTCGCCCCTTTTTGTATAGCTGCTGCTATCACATCTATGCGTTTCTCGACTCCTTCTTCGCCGACAGCCTGCGCGCCCAGGATTTTCCCGTCTTCCGTGGAAAAGACAAGCTTCATGGTGATTGGTTTTGCTCCAGGATAATAACCTACGTGATGGCCCGGGTGCAGATAGATCTTTTCGTAGTGCTCACCCAGACCGCCGTTTTTAATGCGATTTAGACTTTTCTCACTCATACCGGTGGCGGCAACTGTAATATCGAAGACTCTACACACTATGGTGCCCTGGACGCCCCGAAAACGGGCTTTGCGGCCCAGGATAACGTCCGCCGCAATCCGCCCCTGACGGTTGGCAACGCCGGCCAGCGGAAAGAGGCTCCACTCGCCGCTCACGAAATTTCTTACCTCCACCGCATCTCCTACCGCCCATATTCGCTGGTCGCTTGTGTACATTTCACCATCGACTCGAATGCCGCCCAGTTGCCCTATCTCCAGGCCGGCCTCCTTAGCAAGCGTAATCTCCGGGCGGACTCCTATGGCGAGCAGGACCATGTCGCAGTCGTATCTGCCTCCCGACTTGGTGACCACCGAAAGCTTATTTCCTTTGGGAGTTTGTTCGAATCCGGCCACACCGTCGCCCAGACAAAGGGAAACGCCGTTTGCAGCCAGGTGATCCTGTATGGGCACTGCCATCTCCGGATCGACCGGCGGCATAACCTGTGGAAGCATTTCAACTATGGTGACGGAGACGCCCCGCCGGACCAGGTTCTCAGTTGTCTCCAGACCAATGAAGCCGCCACCGACTACAACGGCCCGCTTTGCATTCCTCTCAGTAATTTGTTCCCTTATCTGACGGCTGTCGGGAATTGTTCGCAGGCTGAATATGCCGGGCAGGTCGATGCCGGGAATGGGAGGCCGCACCGGCGCTGCTCCGGTAGCAAGAACCAGGGCATCATATTCCTCCCGGTACACTTTGCCGGTTTCGTCATTCTTTATCTCGATTTCACGTTTATCTCTATCGATTGACCGGACTTCACTCCTCAGTCTCACTTCGATGTTGAATCTCTTTTTGAACAGTTCCGGCGTGGCAATGAGGAGGTCCTTTTCATCGGTAATTACATCGCCCACATAATAGGGCAACCCGCAGTTAGCGAAGGAGACATAAGGGCCACGTTCAAATATGATGATTTCCGCTTTTTCCGACATCCTGCGCGCCCGCGCCGCACAAGATGCTCCACCAGCTACACCACCCACTACCAAGATTCGCGGTTTACCAGATTGATGTTTTTCCGCTAGATTGTCCTCCATATTGATACCTCCGAATTAATCAACAGGCATTGACCAGTGAATTATGTGAACAGCCCGATACAACTATCATCTCTCGCTCAATTTGATTAGTGTGAGTGTGACAGATTGTGGATTGAATCCATCACATCGATTATGTTGTTGATTTTTCGCCAATCCTTAACCTTATATGCTTTCTTCAGTTCAGTGATTACCCAGGCATCCGTGTCGCTTAAGAAACTGATCAGGTCTTCCCTTAACATAGGCCAGGATCCAAGGATGGTACATTCTTTATTTGACACTTTTCGTTTCCTCCAAAGAATATCGTTTTTACCCTCTTTCTCCGATGTCCCCCCTTATCGATACCCCAACGTTGGTGTTCGGGTAAAACGTCAACAATTCGGCAAAGTTGGCCACTATAGAACAATCCGAGTTCATAGTAACGGTGGTTGCGGCAGCAAAGACATCGGCAACGGTGTCCACATCGCCAGACCAGTTGGCAAAGTAGTACCCCTCCTCAGGTACGGCCACCAGGTCAACCACCGAGCCATTGTCATAGGAAAAAGTCCCCTCACCGGGCATGTTTACCTCACCGCCTTCAGTGCTGGATATGGTAAGGCTGCCCTGAGTAGTAGCACAACCTGCCATCGCAACAATTAAGGCGGCCGCAAGCAAGAAAATGACAGCTTTTCTCATGTATGTGAGCCTTTATATACTATTGTAATACCATCGAGCGAATTGTCAATAGGTTGCTGTATCTAAAACATATATGGGGTTCAAGAGTCATAAAACACTATTTTGTATAATGAGGTAGCAAATCAGGCCAATGTGCAGTTGAAGCCACTTGTTTACTTTATCAATGAGTTTATGTTCAATAAATAATATAAGATTGTCATGAAGCAAGTGGAAACGAGGATAGCACCCAGCATGATTCTCATGTTAGACTCAATATTGAAATACGACCGGGAGGATAATACTGACTCTGTTCCTAATAAGGTTTTGCAGGAGCTACTGGATATTGGGCGCTGGGCACCATCGGGAGGAAATGTGCAGCCCTGGTATTTTGAGGTCCTGGCAGGTGAGCCATTAGCCAAAGTAAAGGCGAGGCTTGAGGAGAAAGCAAAAACATGGGATGGCCATGAATATGTGAACACCAATCCGGACATGCCCAGAACAGGTCCCTATTCTAAGCTTTTAATGCCAAGATGGAAATCTTTCAAAACACTCACGGATGCCATCCGCTACCCTCCGGATACCAGAGATATGGAGGCCAAACAACTTGAGTACCGAAAGAAGACGCTGCGTTTCTTTGACGCTCCAAGCGCAATGATTGTTTGCTCCGATGACCGCGGTTCCAGTGCCATAGTGAGTATCGGTGCCGTCACTCAAACCATCTGTCTGGCTGCCCTCACCTACAATCTGGGTACATGTATTATGGGTATACCTGTATTATGGCCCGACATATTTCGGGAGGTGCTTAATATCCCCAAAGACAGGACTATCGTAACATCGATAGCCATCGGCTATCCTGACCTCGACGCTCCGCTTAACAAATTTCAACGGCCCCGCGAGCCATTAGATGATTTAGTCGGATGGCATGGGTTTTAAACCGGTTAAATAGCTTTGCTAATGTTCAAGTGTCCGAGTAGCAACAGGCGACAATCCGGGTTTTTATGGCGGCGTATGTATTTTCTAACTCAAATCACCAATGGAAGAGAAGAACAGGACAGAGGTAGTTATTGCAGCTTGTCGGCGCGCTTTATGACGTATAGAATGGGAACAAGATGAACGTTTTTCTAACCACTCTGCAGGCAGTACTTGCGCTCCTGGGCATCGGGCTACTGGGCTTCTGGATTATCGGCAGAAGACGTGTTCCATCCGATACACTGGCTTTTTTGCAGTCATTAGCCATCGACATAGCTTTACCTCTGTTGGTGGTCGGTAATCTTATCACCAGTTTCTCGCCTCAAGTATATCCTGGATGGTGGCGATTTCCTGTTTGGTGGCTAGGTTTCACGGTCGTAGCGCTGGCACTATCACTGGCATCGTCCTTCCTGGTGAGAAAGGAAATACGGGGCGAGTTTACCATCGGGCTACTCTACCAGAACGGGCTTTTCCTTCCCATATTGATCATTGAAGGCCTTTTCGGCGGGGATAATCAGTACCTGGTGCCCCTTTTCCTGTTTGTGATATTTCATCCTTCGGTGATATTTGGCACATATACCCTGTTTTTTGGTAAGCGCATCCAAAGGGAAAAGCTCAACTGGCGCAGGATAGTGAATCCGGTGCTGGTGGCAACCGTCGTCGGGATTGCCATCGGCCTTGTCTCTGTAAACGAGTACATACCTGAGTTCTTGATCACCATTGTTAGGATGGTGGGAGCTATTACGATACCGATCATAATGCTGATACTCGGTGGGAACATCTATAACGACTTCATGTATAAAGCAGATAATAGTAGGCGGTGGTACGTTACGGAGGTGGTCAAGTTTGTCTTAATTAAGAACGTCGTCTTCCCGCTCGTTTTTCTAGGTTTATTACTTTTACTACGGCCTGATTTGACTGTTGCCCTAATTGTTATAATTCAGGCTGCCGTACCGCCCATTACGGCAATACCAATCCTGGTTGAGAGATGCGGAGGAAATCGGCAAATAGCCAGCCAGTTTGTCTTTGCCAGTTTCATATTCTGCATATTCTCAATCCCGGCGGTTATTTATCTGTTCAGCAGATTCTTCACGATTCCTTTTTGATAGCAGTCAGCTAGTTCAAATCTCAATGACTTGCTGCAGGGAAAAGTTGTTTCCATCGGATCCATGTGCTAGTTCATGTGCCCTTATATAGTTCGCCTGATCCTCCATATTGATTTGGACGTCTTTTCCGTTTCAGCGGAGCAGGTGATTAACCCAAATCTGAAAGGAGAGCCTCTACTGCGTAAATCCGAATTCAGCGGATTCTTGACAGCCAGGTAATCAAGTCCGCCCCCAACCGGCAACAAGCCTTCACATGATACTACTTCTGCTACTGGGAGGAGTTGCAGAGGGGAAAATCAGGCTCAGTTGACTGCTTTCCCTGCAAGGGACGGGGATTCTCATACGAAATCTACAAGGTTATGAACGAAATCGGCGGCCCCACCAGTAGTATCCTGCCGCAGCAATCAATGCTATCAGTGCAACGGGTACCCATATTAGTTCGGGATTAAAGGGGAACGCATCAATTAGCACTCCTCCAAGTAGAGGACCCACGGCTATACCTATTGTTTGGCTTAACCCGAAAAGTCCCATATATCGTCCCCTCTTATCTTCTGGAGAGAGTTCCCCTATTACTGAAAGTGAAACCGGAGCATGTATAATCTCTCCTCCCGTGATTACCGCCATAGCTACAAGCGCCCATCCGAATTGTGTAATCCAACCTAAGGATAGATATCCAAACATATAAAGCAAGCTTCCAAGTATGAGAGCCCGGAATTTCGCTACCCGCCTGAGAGCAAGAGTCATCGGATATTGAAAGAAAATAACTATCAATCCATTCAAGGTGAGTAGTAGCCCAAATTGGGCGTAAGAGAAGCCGAGCATATCCACAGTAAAGATGGATAAAGTACTGACCATTTGCCCCATAACTATGAACAGCAGGATGTTTATCACCACGAAAACCAGGAAGGGTCGGTCGTCAGCAATGGTAAGCATACTACGAAAATCTACCCCTTTAGTCATTCCGTGTGAAGACTCGCGGATGAAGAAGAAAATGATGAGGAAAACGATGCCGGCGGTTAAAGGCGCAATCCCAAATAGCCAACCATAGGGCAAAAAAGTAGCCAAATATCCACCTATGGCAGGGCCAGCAGCCCAGCCCACGTTAGCTCCTATGCGAAGGATTCCATATGCTTCCATCAGCTTCTCTTTCGAGGTAAAGTCTGCCACCATAGCTGAGATGACAGGACGTGTGGTAGTTAGTATTGAGCGACTGGCAATGTAGGCAGCGGCAATAGCCCACACTGGAGCTGAAATCCCAATAAGAGCAGCTAGTCCTGAAAACAAGAATACGCTTACTAGAGCACCTATAAGTAGAATCGGACGCCGACCAAATCTATCTGAAAGCGCTCCTCCAAGAGCCTGACTGGCGGCTGAGCAAAGCCCAGCAGCCAGTATGATTGTTCCGACCATAGTCATGGAAAGACCTCTATCCTGGTAAAGATGTAAACTTAGAAACGGTATACAAATGGAGAAACCGATTGCTATGAAGAACTGAGTGGCAGTCACTAGCCATAGTTCAGGCCCAAAGCGGTGAAAGACATTTCGTAATGAGTTGTTAGCTTTTCCGGACAATTTTTCCATGGTCTGCGCAAAACAACTATTATAACCTTTTTGAGTCCGTGCGCTTCCCAGCCTAGCTTAGAGACCTTGCCCTAGGCTCAGTCTGTAAAGGACTTGTTGCGCTTTGACCGATATAACAATCAGTTCCAACTCCTTGCTGCCTCAAAACAGATAGCTAAGTGCGTACCCGTTCTTAGCAGCAACGCTAACCGCTAGCAATGTAACCACACGGATGGACATTTGACACAATATCCCTCACCACCGGGAGCATTTCATTCGTAGATTGAGTAAAAAAGCACGCTTGTGGTATCAGTATTGGCCATGTATAATTGTAGCTAGTTGACCAACTGCCAGTAGACCGATTCCTGAGTTCTAATCGTAGTAGCGGTATCGAAGAAGGAGGAAAGATGCAAGAAATAGTGGCTTACTGTGGCCTCGTTTGTACTGAATGTCCAGCATATAAGGCAACCCAAGAGAACGATGATAAGGCCAGGGCTAAGGTTGCCGAACAATGGAGTAAACAATTTAAACATAACTTCCAGACTGAAGATATCAACTGCAATGGTTGCCTTGCAGTCGGTGAGTCAAAGTTCAGCTATTGTAGTATGTGCGATATAAGAAAATGTGGTGTTGACAAAAAAGTATTGAACTGTGCCTACTGTGTAGAGTACCCGTGTGATAAGCTGAATAAATTCCATACCGAAGTCGCTGAAGCGAAGGCCAAGTTGGAAGCTGTCAGGAATAAGAAATAGGGATGCTAGCCCCTCCACCTTCGAAAGAGATTACTATTCTATACTCGATGCGTCAATAGCAATGAAATGCCATCTCGTTGATGACTCCCGATCAAACAGCAGAATCAATCTGCTCGGAGCTAGAGGAGAGAGGTTATCGTGGTGCAGTGGTGCCCATCGAGCATGTCGCTCAACTCAAATATGAAATAGAAGAGAACATCAACCAGGGAAGAATAGACGCGGGATTGTATCAGGAATACCTGACCCATTTTAGATTCGACTTTGCCGCTACTCTTCAGGGGGCTTGTTCAGTCATAATAACTGCAGCTCCACAACCTCAGCGCAGGGTCACCTTTCATTTCAACGGGCAGACTTTTCCGGTCGTAATCCCTCCTCATTACTATCGTGACACTGACAACGCAATCAGCGAGATACTTGAGAACATTCTTAATTCCAGTGGCTACCGTTTTCACCCCGTTGCGTTGCCGCTGAAGTTGCTGGCAGTATGCAGCGGAATGGCAAAATACGGGAAGAACAACATCGCTTACGTAGAAAATCTAGGCAGTTTTGTTCGTCTCAAAGCCTTTCTCTCAGACATGCCACCCAGTAGAAGTGACTGGCTGGAACCGCACGTAATGAAAGAATGTGATAGGTGTAAGGCATAGCAGAGTTTCCTGAATGGATAGAGCCGGCCTGGCACAACAGCCTTATAGGCTGCATGAAGTGCCAGCTCGTCTGCCCGGTAAACAAGCGTTTTATCAAGTGGGTGGAAGAGGGAGAGGACTTCGATGAAGCCGAGACCCAGTTGATCCTGAATGGAGTACCGATTGACCGCATCCCAGCTGAAACGGTCGGGAAACTCAATCGCTGCTATATGATGGATCTGGATGTGCTGCCGAGGAACTTACGTGCCCTCCTCAAGTGATTACCAGCAACAGCCTGTTATTCCTGCTATTGTCCATTCGAGTACCCCAGTATCCATCTCAGCTGTGCCGGCTTACGTACTAACAATAAATCAACTACGCTAAAGTCAGAATATTCAACACAGATTCCATGTGAATTCTCATTCGTATTCTCTCGGGACAGCACAGATGATAACCAGGTTCTGTCTATCAGAGGAGTTCTTGAATTGATGTTTCTCTCCAGCCAAAACAAGGGCGAAATCACCTTGTTTTAACGCATGTTCCCGCTCCTCGGCTACCAAAACTCCTTCACCGTTTATGACATAGTTCATGTGCTCGAATTCATGCTGGTGAAATGGGGTATGCCCCCCGGGCTCAATCGTAAATACACGAAATGAAAATGTTGGCACCCCATCTTTTCTCGATAAAGGGATCTGTTTATGCACACCTTTAGCGCCTTCCATTGCAGGAATCGTCTTTTGGACTTCATCCAGCCCGATTACATACATAGAACCTCCTTAAACGGATTAGAAGATCCGTCTGTAAATCATTATACTAGCGATTAATTTGATCAACAACGCACATCTTGACACGATGCATAACAATGTAGCTTTTTGTTTAGCTGACATTATTGTTATGATTATCATTAAAAAATTGATGGGGGCAGTAAATGATGATTGGAGCCATGTCAGATACTCATGATAGACTTGATGCAGTTGAGAAAGCGATTAATTTTTTCAACTCTCAAGAGGTAACCGATGTCTTGCATGCCGGCGACCTTGTATCTCCCTTTGTGGTACGACTGTTCTCCAAGCTGAAGGCAAAATTACACTTCGTCTGGGGAAATAATGAAGGTGATCACGATTACGCTAAAGTGAGATTTGCCGATATTGGAGTTTCTCCTCTGGGTGGATTTCGCTACGCTGCAACTGGGTGGGAAGAAAATTGCTTTGCTCCATGGCATAGATGAGGAAATTGTTGATTCGCTAGTCGAGTCTGGCTGCTATGACCTGGTCGTCCGCGGACATAATCATAAAGCGGAAATTATCGAGGGCAAAACCTTAGTGGTTAACCCAGGGGAAGTATGTGGCTACCTCACCGGACGTCAAACAGTTGCTCTGATTGACCTGCAGGAAATGCATGCCCAAATAGTAGAACTATGATTGCTGGCTCCAGGAGCTCATTGCCTCTTATCATTTACTATCGCTATCGGATAAGTGCCTAGCCTTTGCAGTGAAATGGCAGGTAACAAAGAAAACAAGTGTACAATTTCGCCCCGTTGCGACAAGACCTGTTATAGAAATCAAAGAGCCATAAAACATTAAAAAGTTGGTTTTGTAAGCTCTGTGTGCTAGTTTATACACTATATTATGGCTCGTTGTATCTTCCATATTGATTTAGACGCCTTCTTCGTTTCTGTAGAGCAGGTGCTTAACCCAAAGCTGAAGGGAAAGCCGGTGATAGTGGGCGGTGATCCTGAGCGCCGCGGCGTAGTTGCCTCGGCTTCCTACGAAGCAAGGTATTTCGGCGTACATGCCGGTATGCCATCATCCACGGCACGCCGCCTTTGTCCTCAGGCTATTTTCATACGGTCCCACTTCTCTCTATATAAAGTTGCTTCAGCTAAGTTTATGAATATCCTAGGCGATTTTTCTCCCCACATCGAACCTTCAGGGCTGGACGAAGCATATCTTGACGCGACAGGATGTACAGAACCTCATGGCTCTCCTCGCCAATTAGCGATAGCGATAAAAGGAAGGATAAACAAGGAACTCAATATCACGGCTTCCGTGGGCATCGCTACGTGTAAGGTAGTGGCAAAGATAGCCTCCGATCTTTGTAAACCTGACGGATTGTTGGAGATAGCCCCCGATAAGGAGCAGGCTTTCCTTAATCCACTCCCCATAGCCAAATTACCCGGGGTGGGTAAGAAAACGGAGCAGTCCCTAAAAGAGATGGGGGTATCTACAATAGAAGAATTAGCCAATACTGCTCTGGATACGATGAACAGGCAATTCGGAGCGACCGGAGCAATGCTTCACAGCTATGCCAGGGCAATAGATGATCGGGAGGTAGAAGCGCCGGGTGAAGCTAAATCCATCAGCCAAGAGATCACTTTTTCCAGCGATACCCTTAACCGTAATTTCCTTGAGTCCAACCTTCACAATCTATGCCAGGAGGTTTGCCAAGATTTACGCAGCCAGAACAAAAGAACAAAATGTGTAGCTATCAAGCTAAGGTATGCCGACTTTAAGACAATCAACCGCCAGGTCACCCTCCAAGAAGCTAGCGACGTTACCCAGACTGTTTTTACCACTGCCCAGCAGTTGCTTAGTAAAGCTCTGGAACAAAGAGAAAAACCAGTACGATTGATAGGTATTCGAATCTCAAGCCTGGTGAACGAAGGGAAACAGCTACCTATGTTTAATGCCGCCACAGAAAAACCGGAGCAGTTAGACAAAGCTATAGACAAAATTCGTAGCAAATATGGTTTAACGGCGATAAAAACAGGAAACGGCATTGCCCCTGAAGGCAGTTGACAAAAATTCTAAATACTAATTACCAAATCCTAAACAATATCAAATGACTAAAATCCAAATAACTAAACGATTTTGAACATGTAATTTGAAAATTAGAATTGGCTTAGTGCTTAGAATTTAGAGCGGCGGGCTTGTCCTGAGCTTACAACACACAGTATAATTGATTATCTTTACCTATAATAGTAAGGAATAGCATGGCAGATTATGCCTTTTTCCAAAAACAATTTATGCCGTTACCTGAAGCCAAAATCGGCATCCTGACCCATGCCCTCCACTATGGCACAGCTTGTTTTGAGGGTATCCGTGGCAACTGGGATAACACGCAGGAAAGATTCTGCATTTTTAGATTGCAAGACCACTATAAACGCATTTTTAACGGCTGCCGCCTCCTGAAAATCAATCTGCGCTACTCCGTTGACGAGCTTTGCCAATTGACCAAGGAGCTTTTGGAAAGAAGTGGCTACCGGGAAGACGTATACATCCGCCCTCTAGCTTATAAAAGCTCGGAAGCTGTAGGAGTCCGCCTCCACAATCTGGAGGATGATTTTCTAATTGTCGTGACTACACTTCCCACTTATCTTGATATAGATAATGGTGTCCGTTGCTGCACGTCATCCTGGCGCCGTGTGGATGATACCATGATTCCACCTCGAGGTAAGATTTGCGGCATCTATGTAAACAGTGCTCTGGCTAAAACCGAGGCCCAGGAAAGTGGCTTTGATGAAGCAATATTGCTTACTAAGCAATATTGCTTACTCAAGATGGACATGTCTGTGAGGGCAGTGGGGAGAATATCTTCCTTGTTTTGAGGGGGGAACTTGTGACTCCCCCATCTTCCGATAATATCCTCATAGGAATCACGAGGGACACAGTTATGAAATTGGCTAAAAATGAGCTGGACATAGATACGATCGAAAGGCAAGTTGATAGAAGCGAACTTTATATTGCTGAAGAATGCTTCTTTACGGGGACGGCAGCAAACATAGCTCCAATATTGGAAATTGACCATCGCCCTATAGGCACAGGCGAGATTGGTAAAATAACTACTAAATTACAAAAACTCTTCGCCGAAGTCATACTGGGAAGAAATCCCAAATACCGTGATTGGTATTACCTGGTTTCCCCTAAAACTGCAACAACGTAACATACACTTCGACAAGTTCGGGACAGGATTGCTCAAAAGGGAGTTGTCCCAGGATCTGCTTGTAAAGCCTTGAGTAGATAGAGTAGGCGGCAACTATGCTCCAAGACAGCGGTATAGTAATAGGCTTCCTCCAATAACTGGCTGGCAGCAAAAGTTCCGTGTCCCCGCACTAAAACCACCCTGTGCTCTCCCATCAACCCGGCTATCTCATCGGCAAGTTCTCCAGCCGTTACTGACATCTTTGTACTTAAAATAGGCACCTTAGACAATAAAGCCTGCCCTTCTAGATCGGGAGGTACAATTTCCTCTTCCAAGAACGACAAAGCAACAGCGTAGGGCGGATGAGCATGAACCACTGCCAAGGCCGATGTATTTTTATAGATACATCGATGAACTTCCAGTTCCTTTGAAGCCAGGGGTGTGGCACGGTTGTTCTTACTTATGCCGGTTTCCACCAAATCCCCCTGTTGAATTGAACCCAACAGACTGCCCCGATGGGTAATAACTAGATGCTCTCCAAGTTTGACGCTGAGATTACCACCCTGGGGAGAAACCAATCCTTGAGTGAACAGGGCTTGTCCCACCGATTGGAATTGGAACAGCATTTTTTAACACCTATGGTATACGCCGTATCACAGCCACCACCTTACCCTGGATCTCAATATTATCTGGAGTAGTATAAATAGGTTTCATCTGACTATTTGCTGGCTCCAGGCGAATACGATTTGGCTCAGGAAAAAACCTCTTTAGTGTTACCTCTTGCTCTTCCTTGAGCCAGACCGCCACCATATCGCCATTCCCGGCACTGTTTCCATAGTTCATCAATACTATGTCTCCATCCCCTATCAAAGCATCCAACATGGAATTCCCTTTTACCCGAAGGGCATAAATATCTTGCTTGCCCCGAACCAATTCCTCGCTAACTTCCAGTACCTCACCGGGAATACTAGTTCCTGTGTCAGGGACGGGGATAGGCTCACCGGCAGCTATGACGCCTACTATAGGAATATAGACTAGTTTCCTTCCATTTTCCCGTGGAGATAAGAATTTAATTCCACGAGATATGTCACTGTAACGGCGAATATATCCTGCTTGTTCTAATTTGTCCAGATTATAAACCACCACAGATGTGGAGCTTATCTCACACCCGGCAGCGATATCTCTAATAGTAGGAGGATACCCCCTATCCTGTAAAAATTCGGTGACAAAGCTGATAATTCGTTCCTGTTTTGGCGAAAGCGACTTAATTGCCATCGGTTACCAGTGGACTGGCCCCCTTATTCTTCTTAATAATCCCCTTGCTTACTGCTTTATCGATACCACTCATAGCTAGCGTGGTTTTCTGTTGTGCCGATTCTTCCCTGGCATCAATTGAACTTCTCGCCTTAGTTATATGAGTCCTAACACTACTGCTCACTAAGCGATTCCGCAGTCGTTTCCTCTCAGCCGTCCTTGCTACTTTGTTACTCTGCTTGCTAGGTGACACTTATTTCCCCCTTTCTAGTTACACTTACTACGTTCCATACCGAATAAATTCTGGACATTATTCTACTTAGCTGGGCGGCACCTTTTACTTCCAGGCTAAAATACAACGCGACACTACCATCATTATGATTGCCCATGCTCACCTCGTCAAGGTTTACCCCTTCCCCTGCTATGATACCACTAATATCTCGAATAAGGCCAACTCTATCCCAAGCATCAACCTGAATCATCACCGGGTAAACCTGTGCCACATCACCCCAATCCACTTTGACAAGCCTTTCTTTCTCTTTTTCATTTATAATATTGGGGCAATCCCTCCGGTGCACAGTAATACCCCTACCTTGAGTAATATATCCAATAATTTTATCCCCGGGCAAGGGATGGCAGCAATTTGCCAAACGAGTAAGCAAATCTCCAACACCCAGCACATTAATACTCACGGGGCTGACCTTTCGACGCGGCAGGACTTCAATCCCCTCTCCCGTTGATTCCAATTCTCCACTTAACCTAAGCATTATTTGTGAGGAATTGATGCTACCACTGCCCAAGGCAGCAAAAAGGTCGTCTGCGTCGTCATAGTCAAGTAGACGCGCTACTTCGTCTGCACCGGGTAAACCGATGCCCAGCCTCTT
>WOR8_10008609_pt1 | contig 15577 bp, 14 predicted proteins | sample DeeMarSeWOR38_10_FD_19890 | JGI IMG/M metagenome (IMG submission 19890) | reverse complement strand
GCGGATCGCTCCCTCCCTGAAGGGCGGCATGATGAAGGAGGGCGTTCACGAGCGTCCCATCGGGATGGCCGGGTGCCGGGTGTACGACCAGCCCGGCCGGCTTGTCGAGCACGAGCAGGTGCTCATCCTCGAACAGGAGGTCGAGGGGAATCGCCTGAGGCTTTGCGTTCATCGCCTCGGGCGGTGCAGGCTCGATCGTGACCTCCGCGCCGGCCTGCGCTTTGGTCTTGCGCGAGACGATCTCACCCGCCTGCTCGACGCGGCCCTGGTCGATCCAGCGCTGTAGAGCGCTTCGCGAGAACTGCGGGCAGCGGCGCGCCAGGACGCGATCGATGCGTTCCCCGGCATCTTCCTCGAGGAGCGTCACCACTGCCGGCGCCGACGCCGAATCGGCCATGGGCTACTTGAGTCTTTTCATGAGCTGGTGCGCGTTGGTCTGCATGTCGATGTTCTGGAACACGCAGATGCCCAGCTCCGGATGGAGGGAGTTGCAATGCTTGGCAATCTTGGCGACCGACGCCTCGTCGTAGCGCGAACGGTGTCCTGCCGGGCCCGGGAGGCGGATGTACACCATATTCGCCTTCGGCGGCGGGTCGTCCGTCAGCGGATCATACGCCGCAACCGCCGGCCGGTCGCCACAGGCGGCCACGATGTCGGCCGGCTTCCACGCGTCGAGGTCGAAGACGATTGGCGGCATGTCAGGAATGAAACCTAGAAACGCTCGAAGAGCGGCCCGGTTTGCCTTGCCATGTTTGAACTTTTCGTCGGCGGCGAAAACCACGGCCTTCGCCTTCAACGATTTGGCGAGCTTGGCCACCGCCTCGCAGGTCGCTTTGTTCTCCTTGGTGCGCCGAAACCCCGACTCGCTGACGGACTTCGGCGCGACCACGGTGAACAGGAAGTCGTCGGGCGACTCGCGAATCCACCGGCGGACAGTGCCGGCGCCTGGAATGGCGATCTCCGTGTCCGCGATCTCCACCGCGTCGAATTCCCGCCAATAACGGCTCACCGGCACGGGGAAACCGGAGCACGCAACCACAAACATTGGAGCTGAGTATACCGGTTTTGCATGAGAAAGCCCGAGGTCACTCCGTGATTGGCGGGAATTCCGGCAGTGGGAGCCCTCTCTGTTAGCATCATGCGCGTGACCGATTTCGGTTTCGACGCCTACGCCCTCGACGGCGACGATGCGGCGGGACACTCGCATCCGCTGGAGATCGCACGCGATCTGATCGCGACCGGCAAGCCGCGCTCCGCGCTCGAGGTTTTGAGCATGCATCGGGCCGAGCTGGTCGATGATCCGGCGTACCTGTTGATCTGTTCCGAGGCTTGGTGGGCCGCGGGCGACCCGCTGCGCGCCCAAGAGGCATTATTGGGTGCCGCGCGACTCGCGCCCGACGATCCGGCTCCCCTTCGCTTGTTGGGAGAGCTTCTGCGCGAGCGGGGTGAGTACGACAAAGCGGAGCGGGTGTTGACGAAGGCCCGTGCGCTCGGGGCCGCCGCCGTCGAGCTCGATGCGCCGGATTCAGAGCTACTGGGGGTCGAGGACGATTTGATCGCGTTCGCGGAGCGGCAGGAGCAAAGCACCCAGGCCGGTTTGACGCCCAAGCAGATCGCGGCCGGCTTGACGGCGCTACTGCTCATCGCCGGCGTGGTGGCCGCCATCGCCGTGCTGACCCAGCCGAGCTCTGCGCCCGAGCCAACGCCCGAGCCAGCGCCAGTGTCCGCGCCCGCGCCAGTGTCCGCGTCAGCGCGAGCGCCCGCGCCCGCGCCCGCGCCAGTGTCCACGCCTGCGTCCGCGCCAGTGACGGAGCCAGAGGTCGCATCGGCGCCAGCACCAGCGACGGAGCCCGCGCCCGCGCCCGAGCCAGCGTCAGCACCCGCGAAGGCCAAACCGAAGCACCCGTCCAAGGCCAAGCGAGCACCGCCCGCACCTGAGGCCCCGGCCGAGCCTACCGGCGCAGTGATCGAAAAGGAGCTCTCGTCGATGGACGCGCCTGCCCTCACACGGCGCGCCGACCAGCTCTTCGCGCAGGGACACCCAGGAGTCGCGGCGAGCTACTACCGGCGTGCCCTCGAGCTCGACCCCGACTACGCGCCCGCGCTCGTGGGGATGGGGCGAGGCATCCTGCGCGCGGAGAAGTACGCGGACGCAATGGAGAACGCGACACGCGCCCTGCAGCACGCGCGCGGCGTCGACGCGCGACCCGGGCTCGAGGCGGAGGCGATTTACCAGATCGCGCGGGTGCACCTTCACCGAGGCGAGCTCGACGCCGCGAGACGCTTGTTCCGGCAGGCGATCTCGCTGCCGGGCACGCCCTCCGCTGCCTGGTTCTATCTCGGGGAGGCCCTGTGGACTGATAATTCCCCCGCGGCTCGCGAGGCCTACCAGCGCTACTTGGAGCTGGTTCCGAGCGGCCACTTGGCGAATCGGGCTCGGCGAGCAATTCGGTAGTATGCTTTTCTGATGGCGAAGATCCAGAACGAACGGCGCCAAGCACGTAAGGAACGACAGAGGGCCGCGAAGCAAGCGAGGCAGGAAGCCGAGGCGCAAGCCAAGCAGCGTCGGCAGCTGCAACTGCGGCTCGCGGCGGGAGTCGCGGTCCTGACGCTCGCCTTGGCGGGCATCTTCTATTGGGTTCTCGAGAACCGCCAGCTGATGGGTGTGAGCCTGTTGATTGGCGGGGTCCTGTTCTTGCTACTCGTGCTCGGAACTTTGGCGTCGGGCGTGCAGCCGCGGGATCGTACCCGAGCTGGCTCAATCGACTACGGCAATCGCGACTGAGACGTCTGGTGGGCGACGTGCAGTCAGAGCGCTGGGAAGCGGCCGAGGAGGGTATGGAGCTTCTCCACGCTGGCGAAATCGATCGTGCCATCGACGAGCTTCTGCGCGTGGCGTGCGAGGATCCCGGCAACGAGTACGCGTTCCACTTCTTGGGGCATGCGTACTTCGAAAAGGAAGCGTATCCGGAGGCACTCAAGAGCTACGTGGAGGCGCTGACTCTCGCGCCCGAGTACGTCGGCGCCATGCTCGGCGCGGGGCAAACCCTGCGCATGATGGGCGAATACGACCGCGCGATTCGCATGGGCCAGCGCGTGCTCCAAAGCCGGCCGGACGACGCTGATGCGCTGTTTCTTCTCGGTGCGACGCATTTTCAAAAAGGCGAGAATCAGGCTGCAAAGCGATATCTCGAACGCTTTCTCGAGACGAGCCCGGAGCTCGAGGTGGCCCTCGAAGTGGAGGGAATGCTCCAGGTGATCCGAGGCGAGGTCTTGCCTTTCCCGGGTGCCGAGGACACGGTAGAGAACTGATAGGAGGCGCCCGTGGCAACGGATCCGGCCGAAAAACCAACCGCACAAAGGCCGCCTGCCCCTGGCGGTGCAGAGCTTCGCGAAGCCGCCGAGCGCTGGCGTGCCGAAGAAGTGGAAGGCGCGGTGGCGCGGCACCCATTGCGCAAAGAGCGCTTCTCCACGCTGAGTGACCTCGAGGTGCCGGACTTGCTCACCCCCGGCGACCTCGCAATGGACTATCAACACGACCTCGGATTCCCCGGCCAGTTTCCCTACACGCGGGGAGTGCAGCCGACCATGTACCGCGGCCGATTGTGGACGATGCGCATGTTCGCCGGCTTCGGTACTCCGCGCCAGACCAACGAGCGATTCCGATACCTGCTCGCCCAGGGGCAAACCGGGCTCAGCACCGCGTTCGATTTTCCGACGCTGATGGGATACGACAGCGACTCGCCGCGTTCCCTCGGTGAGGTCGGCATGGTCGGGGTCGCAGTCGATACGCTCCGCGACATGGAGATCCTCTTCGACCAGATCCCACTGGACAAGGTGACCACGTCGATGACGATCAACGGGCCAGCGGCCGTCTTGCTGGGCTTCTATGTCGCTTTGGCCGACAAGCGCGGCATCCCTCGTCACACGATTGGCGGGACCGTCCAGAACGACTGCCTGAAGGAGTTCATCGCCCAGCATGCCTGGGTGGTCCCACCCCGCCCTGCCATGCGAATCGTCACCGACTCCATCGAGTTCTGCGCGAAGGAAGTCCCTCGGTGGAACAGCGTGAGCATCAGCGGCTACCACATCCGAGAAGCCGGTGCGACAGCCGCGCAAGAGTTGGCGTTCACGATCGCCGATGGGCTCGAGTACGTGAAGTGGGCCGTCGAGCGCGGGCTCCATGTCGACGAGTTCGCACCACGCTTGTCGTTCTTCTTCGACGTACACAACGATTTCTTCGAGGAGATCGCGAAATTTCGTGCCGCCCGACGAATGTGGGCGCGCTTGATGAAGGACCGATTCGACCCGAAGAACCCGCGTTCGCTGATGCTTCGGACGCACGCGCAGACTGCCGGCGTGTCGCTGACGGCGCAGCAGCCTTACAACAACGTCGCGCGGGTCGCGCTCCAGGCCCTTGCAGCGGTGCTGGGGGGCACGCAGTCCCTTCACACCAACAGCCTCGATGAGACGTTCGCGCTGCCAACGGAGGAAGCCGTGACGGTTGCGCTACGGACGCAACAAATCGTCGCCGAGGAGTCGGGTGTTGCCAACACGATCGACCCATTGGCTGGCAGCTACTTCGTCGAGTGGATGACCAACCGCATCGAAGAAGAGGCGATGGATTACATCCGCAAGATCGACGAGCTGGGCGGGATGGTGGAGGCCGTCGAACGCGGCTACCCGCAGCGCGAGATCGCCGCATCGGCATACCGCCTGCAGCAGCAGATCGAGAGCGGTGAGAAGACCGTCGTCGGCGTCAACAAGTACCAGCAAGAAGAGCAGCCGGACATCCCGACTCTCCGCATCGACGAGAAGATCCAGAAGGAACAGGTGGAAAGCCTCGCCAGGGTCAAGGCGGCACGCGACGATGCCGCCGTTGCAAGAGCGCTCGCAGCCATCGCCAACGACTGCCGCGCCGACCGCAACGTGATGCCGGGCATCATCGAGGCCGCGAAGGTCTACTGCACCGAGCAGGAGATCTGCGACGTATTTCGCGAGGTCTACGGCCAGCACCAAGATCGCCCCGAGTTCTAGAGCTTGGGTGCACCGGGACGCGGAAAAACACGACGCGGACGCTGAACGCTCGCGCTGTCGCTCCACGCTGACGCGGACGCTGGCGCTGAACGCTGACGCTGACGCGGACGCTGACACTGGCGCTGAACGCGGACGCTGTCGCGGACGCTGAACGCGGACGCTGTCGCGGACGCTGACCCTGTCGCTGTCGCAGCCTTCTTCCTCTTCCACTACCGCTTGTCCTTGGCGTTGGGTTTCGGCCTCCGCGGGTGAGACCGAAACCCAAGACCAAGGAGTCGCTATGGAAACGAAGAATGTCTACGTGCGGGCGCGGGAGATCGTGCGCGAGCTTGCGCCGCTCGTGCAACGCATTCGCGAGCAGGATGCGAAGCTCGGGGACCAGCTCCGGCGGGCGGCGCAGAGCGTGGTCCTCAACATCGCCGAGGGACGCGGCAACGATGCCGGCAACGCGCGCCTCCGGTTCGCGACGGCCTGTGGGTCCGCGAAGGAAGTCCGGGCCGCCCTCGGGGTCGCGAGCGACTGGGGCTACATCGAAGCCCCGCGGGTGGCGCAGCTCGACCGCTGGCTCGACCGGGTGTGCGCCATCACCTGGTGCCTGAGCCGCAAGCGCTAGCGGCCCGAGAGCCGCCAGGACATCTCGCAGACTTCGTCGAGCGCGGTGTCGACCTCTGCAAGCGCGGCGCTCGCGACGTAGCCATAGGCCACCGCGAGCTGGAGCCCCGCTCGGACTTCCTTCGCGGAGCCGCATGCGCTGGCGAAGCGGGCCTTGGCCGTCCCAGGATCGTTGCCATCGGCCTCCGCGATGTTCAGCACGACACTGTTCATCGCCCGATGGACCTGATCGCAGAGGGACTGATCTCGCTTCCGAATGAGCGGCATGAGTTCCCGCAGCCCGCTGGCTGCCTGAAGCGCTTTTCGTTGAACGAGGAGTCCGCGGACCCTGGCTCTGTCGCTGACCACCCACAGGAGGCTCGGTCGGGATGCGCGGCACAGCGAGTGGGCTGGAGGTCGGTCGTATCGCAGTGTGTACGGTCGTACCGACGGGTCCCGCTCGCGAGCACGGGCGTCGCGACCGAGCCTTCGGTCGCTGAACGCTGCCGCCGAGGGCGCTAGTCCTCGATCACACTCTTGTGAATGATGATCCGCCGGCAATGCGGACACTGATGCAGCTCGTCGGCGCGCTGGAGCTCGATCGTGAGCTGCGGCGGCAATGCCATGCGGCAGGCGCTGCAGTTGCCGTCGTGGACGATGATCACTGCATTTGGAATTCCGCCGCGGAGGCGCTCGTAGCGCTTCACGACGTTCGCTGGCACTTTGGCGACGAGCTCGTCTCGGCCCTTCAGTAGACGTCCTCGCTGCTCTTCGAGCTCCGCGACGCGAGCCTTCGAAGCCTCCTCCTGGGATTGGAGGACGCCCTTGGCATCGTCGAAATCCTTCTCGCGCTCCGCGAGTGACGCCGTCTTGGCTTCGATGGCTTCACCGATGCGGCCGAGCTCGTCCTCACGCTCTTTGATCGCCTGGCGGTTGGCCTGCACCTCGCGCTCCGCGGCATTTGCTTCGCGCATGTTCGATGATTGAGCGACTTTCTTACGCGCGCGCTGGAGGCCTTCTCCACGCTCCTTGAGCTCTGCACTCTGCCGTGCTTTGAGGGCCTCCGCCTGGGCGAGCTGGTCTCGCTCTTGGGCGAGCAAGCTCTCGAGCATCTGCACGCTGGCGCGCAACTCCTCGAGCTGCTTCGGTATCTGTTTCAGCTCGGCGTCGATGTCGCGAGCCGAGTCATCCATTTCCGCAAGTTTCGCCAGCGCTACGAGCTCTTCGCGCAAGGATCTCCTCCGTCATCCGCCAAAGCTGGCGGGGCTGTAGCGTGCCTGGCGAAGCGGCGCAAGAGAACTCGCGTTGCGACCGTTTCCAGGCTAGACATGCAATGAGGGCCCATAGCTCAATTGGTTAGAGCCCCCGGCTCATAACCGGGTTGTTCCTGGTTCGAGTCCAGGTGGGCCTACCAGGCACGTCCGCGTTAGCAAGCGGAGGCTCGGTCGCGACGCACGTGCTCGCGAGCGGGACCCGTCGGTACGGCCCTTCATGGCGCGACAAGACCCACCTCCAGCCCACTCGCTGTGCCGCGCATCCCGACCAAGCCTCCTGGGAGTCCGCAGCGCCAGCGCCAATGTCTGCGTCAGCGCCAGTGTCAGCGCCCGCGTCGTGTTTTTCCGCGCCCCGGTGTACCTGAACCGCGCGGCGGGTACTTACACCAGCGCCAACCAGGATTCGTCCGGCACGTTGACGCCTCGCACCGCGTCGAAATAGGCGGTTTGGACGCGCTCGGTGATTGGGCCTCTCGAGCCGATGCCGATTTTCCGGTCGTCGAGCTCGCGCACGGGAGTCACCTCGGCAGCCGTACCGACCATGAAGACCTCGTCCGCAATGTAAAGCTCGTCGCGCGAGATGAGGCGCTCGTGAATCGTGAGCCCCAAACCCTGCATGACGCGAATCACCGAGTTGCGTGTGATGCCGCCGAGGATCGAGACCCCCATGGGCGGGGTCGCAACCTCGCCATCGCGGACTACGAAGATGTTCTCGCCCGAGGCCTCGCTCACGTAGCCCTGGGTGTCGAGCATGATCGCCTCGTCGTAGCCGATCGCCTGTACCTCGCGCTTTGCGAGGATCGAATTCACGTAGTGACCGTTGATCTTCCCCTTGCTCATCAAGGCGTTCACGCCGGCCCGTTGGAACGAGCTGACCTTCGCGCGGATGCCCCGCTTGAGCCCGTCTTCACCGAGGTAGGCGCCCCAGCGCCAGGCGATGACCGAGACGTGCGTCTTGTTGGTGCGCGCACCAAGGCCCATCTCACCGTCGCCCATGAAAGCGATGGGTCGTAGGTAGCACTCGTCGAGACCATTTTGGCGCACGGTCTCGAGGCAAGCTTCGACGATCTCGTCCTGCGTGTAGGGCATCGGCAGCATGCAGATATGGGCAGAATCGAAGAGCCGGCGGATGTGCTCCTCCAAACGAAAGATCGCGCTTCGGCCGTCGTGGAGCCTGTAGCAGCGGATACCCTCGAAAACGCCGAGCCCATAGTGCAGGGTGTGCGTCAGTACGTGAACGTTCGCCTGCTCCCACGGAATGAGCTTCCCGTCGAACCAGATCTTGTCCACTTTGTCCACCATGGCTCCTCGGCTCCTTACACCCCCAGCAATCGGGGGTCGCGCGGTTGTAGCATAAATCCGCAATTCCGCTGAGTTGACCCGGTTCGGGCCATGGAGTAGAAACGCCCGCGCTTCAGGGGCTCGGATCGCATCGTGCATCCGGGCTCCAAAAGCATTGAGGGTTCGTGGTGTTGTACTCATTGTTGTCGATTTTGCTTCAGCCCGAGGTGAGCGGCGGGCCTCCCGTCGCCCCGGCGCCCGGCGGTGGCGGTGCTCCCGCGCCCGGGCCGATGGGCTGTGGTGGTGGTGGTGTCGAGCAGATCGGCTTCCTCCTTCTGATGTTCGCGGTTCTCTACTTCTTGATGATCCGCCCTCAGCAGAAACGAGCGAAGCAACACGACGCGATGCTCGCAGCACTCAAGAAGGGCGACATCGTTCGCACGAACGGGGGCATTCGTGGTGAGGTGACCGCGCTCGACGAACGGGACGTCACCATCGAGATCGCGGACCGGCTGGTCTGGACCAAGTCCCCGAACAAAAGAGCTGAACGTACAGGCGAGGATCATGGATCGAGGCTGGTATTTTCGTTTGGCAATCGTCGTCGGCTCGTCCGTCCTGGGCTTCCTCGCCCTATGGCCGAGCATCGACCGCTGGTTGCCATGCCCGGACATCGTCAAAGAGACTTTCGACAATCAGATCAATCCCGGGCTCGACATCAAGGGCGGGCTGCGTCTGATGTACGAGGTCGAGGTCAATGAATACATTCGTGATCGTCGCGACCGGATTGCAGAGCAAGTGCAGCGCCAGTGTGGCGTGCTGATTGGCGTCGTATCCGAGGAAGAGGTGGACGACCTGGACAAGGCGAAGCTCGCCGAGATTCAGCAGCGCTGCAAGGTCGAGCGCGTCGACAAAGAGGACGGTGCGGTGAGGGCCATTCGCATCACCTTTTCGAACCAAGACGACGCGGACAAGCTGAACAAGACCTGGGTGCGCGACTACTTTCGCGATCTTCGGGTTGCGAGCGGCGTCGGCGACCTGGTCGTCGACCTCCACATGAGGGAGGAGCAGCTGGCGAACATGCGTGAAACGGCGGTTCGACAGTCCGAGCGCACGATCACCAACCGAATCGACACCCTCGGCGTTCTGGAGCCGACCGTGATCGCACGACCGAATGACGGCGACATCATCATCGAGGTCCCTGGCGCGCAAGAGGCCTCCTTCGAGCGCATCAAGTCCATCATCAGTCGTACCGCCCAGCTCAAGTTCCAGATCGTCGATGACGAGGGTGATTCCCGAGCGGTGTTCACCGAGCCGCCCGAGGGTATCTACCTGAACGCCGACTCGCAGACCTTCGCCGAGGCCTTCGGCGAGGATGCCCGCGACCGCCTCCGCGATTACATCGCCACGCTGCCCGTACCCGACGATCACGAGCTCGTGATCGGCCGGCAACAGCAGGACCCAGAGCGGGGAGGCGAGGGCTGGCGAACCTACTATTTGTATCGCATCGCCGACGCGACCGGCGAAGACCTCGACGATGCCGCGGTCGGTTTCGACCCGCAGAGCGGGACGCCGGAGGTCGACTTCACGATGAACACGCGCGGGGCGACGCGCATGAGCGACCTCACGGGCCGCAATCTCGGTAAGCGCATGGCGATCGTTCTCGACGACCGGGTCGAGTCCGCGCCGGTCATTCAGGGCCAGATCGGAGCCCGGGGCCGGATCACTCTCGGCGCTTACCAAGACCGCAACGAGCTGCTGCAAGAGGCCAAGGATTTGGTCGTCGTGTTGCAAGCGGGCGCTCTGCCTGCGCCGCTTCGGCCTGCGAACGAGCAGCTCATCGGCCCGACACTCGGTCAGGACTCGGTCCGCAAGGGCGCAGTGGCAGCTCTCGCGGGCATCGTCCTCGTGCTCCTGTTCATGGCTGTTTATTACGAGGTGGCCGGCCTCATCGCCGACGCCATGGTGCTCCTGAACCTACAGCTCCTGCTCGGCGTGATGTCCGGCATCGGCGCGACCCTCACGCTCCCAGGCGTCGCCGCCATCGCGCTCACCGTCGGTATGGCGGTCGACGCCAACGTGCTGATTACCGAGCGTATCCGCGAGGAGCTTCGCCTCGGCAAATCGCCACGATCCGCGGTGGAGCAGGGCTACGCCCGTGCGTACTCCTCGGTCTTCGACAGCCAGCTCACGACCGCCATCGCGGGCATCGTGCTTTGGCAGTTCGGCACGGGTCCCATCAAGGGTTTTGCGACGATGCTGCTGATCGGAATCGGGACTTCGCTCTTCACCGGCACTTTCTGCTCGAAGGTGCTCTTCGACTGGCTCGTGCGGGGCGCCCGCGTGCAGCGACTTCGGGTGGGCTGACATGGAATTCATCAAACCCGGGACCTACATCGACTTCATGAAGTACCGCGGGCCGGTCATCACCGTCCTCGGTCTCATGGCGACCCTGAGCCTCGTCTCGCTCTTCTACCCAGGCCCGAACTACGGGATCGACTTTGCAGGGGGCACCGAGGTGCAGCTCGCCTTCGACGGTGACACCACCCCGTCCGAGGTTCGCGCGGCACTCGAGAATGCTGGATACTCGCGTCCTGACGTGATCAGCGTCGAAGGGAAGCCCAACGAATACATCGTTCGCGTCAGCGAGGTTTCCTCGCTGCCCGAGGACCAGGTCGACCAGATCCGCGCGTCGGTCGAGTCCGCTCTCGGGGAGGGTGTGCTTCAGGAAATGAAGGTTTCCCCCGGCGGCGACAAGATCACGCTGCGTGTGTCCAGTGAGGTCCACGAGCAGCAGCTTCAAGAAGCGCTGGCGGCCGGCGGTGCGCACGTCCGTTCGATCAATTCGCTCTCGGGCAGCCGCGATCCTCGCTACGAGGCGCACCTCGTGGGCGTGGCAGACGAGCTGACGGACCAGCTTCAGGCGCATTTCGGGGACCGTGCGCCGGCCCGAGCCCTGCGGGTCGAATGGGTGGGCCCGAAGGCAGGCGAGCAGCTTCGCGATGCCGCGATCCAATCGCTCCTCTACGCGATTGCGTTCATCATGCTGTACGTCGCGTTTCGTTTCGATCTTCGTTTCGCCCCCGGGGGCGTCATTGCGATGCTCCACGACGCGCTCATCACGCTCGGCATTTACGTCCTCGTTCAGAAGGAAGTGAATCTCACGACGGTTGCCGCCTTGCTGACCATCATGGGTTACTCGATCAACGACACCATCGTCGTGTTCGACCGAATTCGAGAGAACATGGTGCGCGTCCGCGACAAGAGTCTCCGTGAGCTGATCAACATCAGCACCTCGCAGATGCTGTCACGAACCATCGTCACGTCGCTCACCACGCTGCTCTCGGTATCCGCGTTCTTCTTCCTCGGAACGGGCGTCATCCGCGACATCGCTTTCGCTCTCGGCGTGGGTATCCTGGTAGGAACCCTGTCGTCGATCTTCATCGCGGCTCCGATCACCGAGCTGATGGATCGGCGGTTGTTCAATCGCGCGCGGGGCTAGCTTCGTGGCTCGGTACAGTGTGCGGCCTTCCGACGAACGGGCGGCCGGCATGCTTGCCGACGCCTGTGGGCTCGGACTCAGCGCCGCCCAGGTGCTCCTTCATCGGGGCATTCAGGATCCCGACGAGGCGCGCGCTTTTCTCGACGCGACCCTTCGGGGCCTGAGCTCACCCGAGCCGATGGCAGATCGCGCGGTCGCGGCAGAGCGTCTTGCTCGCGCCATTCGTGCGAACGAGCGGATCGTCGTGTTCGGTGACTACGATGTCGACGGCACGACCTCCGCGGTCATCCTCACCGAGGTGATGACCGCTCTCGGCGGGGAGGTGCGCGCCCTGATCGCGGACCGATTCCGCGGCGGTTACGGCCTGAGCGACGATGCCCTCGAGCGTTGCCTCGCGGAGAGACCGAGCCTGCTTGTGACCTGCGATTGCGGGTCGAGCGATCACGCGCGCATCGCTGAGGCGAACGCCCGTGGCGTCGACGTCATCGTCGTCGACCATCACCTCGTGCCCGAGGAATCACTGCCCGCGCTCGCGTTTCTCAATCCACACCGGCCAGATTGCGGCTTCGCGTATAAGGGCCTTAGCAGCGCCGGTCTCGCGTTTTCTTTGGGCGCGGCCCTCCGCGCCGAGATGGGCGCCAACCTGGATCTGCGTGCATGGCTCGATCTCGTCGCGATCGGCACGGTGGCGGACCTCGCGCCGCTCACCGGTGACAATCGCCGCCTGGTACGCGCGGGCCTGAAGGCCCTGGGCACTGCGCAGTCGAGACCTGCGCTTCGTGCGATGCGCCAAGCGGCGAAGATCAAGGACGCCGCCCAGTTGACCGCGCGGGACGTCGCGTTTCGGTTCTCACCGCGTCTCAATGCCCCTGGAAGGCTCGGCGCCGCGGATCTCACGCTCCGTTTCTTGATGACCGAGTCTCCGAAGGAGGCCTGGCAGCTCCTCGCCGACATCGAGACGAAGAACGACGAACGTAAGGCACTTGCTGATCGAGCCACGTTGGAAGCGCTCGAGCAGGCGCGCGACGTCTACGGCGAGAACCCCGAGCACGGGGTCGTCGTTGCGAGCGGCGACTGGCACCGCGGTGTCGTCGGTATCGCGGCTGCGAGGCTGGTCGACGCACTACGGGTCCCTGCCGTGGTCATCGGGTTCGACGGGGAGCACGGCCACGGCAGTGTCCGAAGCATCGCCGATTTCGACGTCCACGATGCGCTTGCTCGCTGCGCCTCACACCTCCTCGCTTGGGGCGGCCACCGTGCTGCAGCGGGGCTATCCCTCGAAAAGCGAGCGTTCGAGGCCTTTCGCACCTCGTTTGCCGATGTCGCCCCGCTTGGGAGCTTCGAAACAACGGCCGTCACCGAAGTCGACGTCGCCCTCGGAGGCGCTTTTCGCGTGCCGACCCTGCAGGACCTACAGCTCCTCGGTCCGTTTGGCGAGGGGTTCCCCGTGCCGACCTTCATGCTCGACGCGCATGTCGTGGAGTCGAGCGGCGTGGGGGAGGGCAGCGTTCACGGCAAGCTGAAGCTCCGCGTTGGACAGGATTCGCTACGTGCCTTCGCGCCGGGCCTTTTTCCGCGAATCGAAGGCCGCGAGGATCTGCGTTTGGTAGGCGAGATCCAACCCGACCATTGGATCGGCGGGCAGGCCGTCGAGCTACTCGTGAAAGACGTGATGGACTAGCGCCCCGTCCACTGGGGCTCGCGCTTCTGGAAGAATGCCTGGAGCCCTTCTTTGGCGTCTTCACTCGCGAGCAGCGCGTACAGCTGCTCACGGAGAAAAGGCAGCGCCTCTGCCGCGCTCATGTCGCGCTGAGCGTTCACCGCGTTGAGACCCATGCGCATTGCCGTGGGAGATTGCTTGGCGAGCTGCCGAGCCACCTCGGCGACGCGCGCGTCCAGCTCGTCGTCAGGCACGACCTCGGTGAGAAGCCCGATTTCGCGGGCCTTCGCGGCGGAAATACGTTCGCCGAGGAGCATCAGCTTCATCAGCTCACGTGGTTGAATCACGCGTCGGAGCACGGCGGTAATCATCATCGGGAAGAGGCCGCGCTTGATCTCCGGGGTCGCCAAGACCGCACTTTCGCATGCAATCGCGAAATGGCAGCATGCGACGATTCCCATCGCGCCGCCCATCACGTAGCCCGGAATGCGGGCAATGATGGGCTTCTGCAGTGTGTCGAACCGGAGCAGCAGGTCGTCGAACTCACCCTTCTTCTCGAGCTTGCCCCGATCGGCGGTCATGCCCTTGAGGTCCGCGCCCGCGCTGAAGGCATTGCCCGCGCCAGTCAGCACGATGACCCGGACCTCGGGATCTTCCTCGGCATCGTCGAGGGCCCACAGAAGCTCGTTGACCAGCTCCTGGCTCAGCGGGTTCTTCTTCTCCGGTTTGTTGAACGTCAGGGTGACGATGTGCCCGTCCTGCTGCACGAGCAGGGCCTGGAAGTCGCGATCCTGCATCGCCGGATTCTTGGGCGGGCGGAGGGCGATTTCAAGTCGAATGATCGCATTGAAATGTCGCACGGTTGCCGTGCTTTCGCCCTCCGGGTAGAGTGCTGCCACACACTGCCGGAGGGGGCGTTGAGCAAGAATCGATTGGCGTGGGGAGTTGCGTTGGCTGTGGTGATGACGCTGAACGCGTCCGCTCGCCCAGCTGCGGCGCAGGTCGACCCAGCAGCCTTCGAACGAGTCGAATCGACGCCGAAGGGCACCATCGGCTTGGGGCTGGTCGGGGCCGAGCTCGGGCTCATCATCCCGTCGGCCGCCGGCCTCAACGATGTGTGGGCGCTCACGGTGTTCCCCGTGGTCGGTGCCACGGGCGGCGCGCTTGCGGGGTACTTCGCGCTCGACCGTCCAGGGCGCGAGAAGGGCTCCGTCGCAGTGTTGGTCGTCGGGCTCGCGGGCGTGCTGCCTGCAATCCTCGTCACCATGAAGGGCGTCCGCCAGGAGCGGCAAGATCGCTGGGAGCCAACGCAGCAGATCGAGATCCGTAGTGAGGAAGAGCAGCGCGCGTTCGAGACGGCCGAGGCCGGCCCGGGACTGCTTCGCAAGACGCGTTCTGGCTTCGCGGCTTCGATGCCCGGGGTCTCGTTCTCGCGACGATCGCCGGCGACCGCGGAAACCGAGAAGCTGGGCGGGCTTCGACCACGGACCGAGATGAGGCTTTCCCTAGTCTCGGGCGTGTTCTAGCGTTCGCGACATGATCACCTCGACGGTGCGTCGGACCGTGCGAGAGCGGGGCTTGCTCTCGCCCCGTGACCACGTGTTGGTGGCCTGCTCCGGCGGGCCAGATTCGACGGCACTTCTCCACGTCCTGCATCGCCTTCGTCAGGAGCTCGGCATCACGCTCTGTGCAGCGTCGATCGATCACGGGCTTCGCCCCGAGTCCGCCGAGGAAGTGCGGCAAGTCGGCGCGTTCGCGGCCCAGCTCGGGGTGCCGTTCGTAAGCGCCCGAGTCGCCGTGTCGGGCGAAGGAACCTCCATTCAAGCGCGTGCCCGGGAGCTGAGGTACCGGGCTCTTCACGAGATCGCCGCTTCGCAGTCCGCGATCCGAATCGCCGTCGGGCACACGCAGGACGACCAGGCTGAGACCGTCCTCGCGAGAATGCTTCGAGGCGCAGGCATTCGTGGCTTGGCCGGCATCGAGGCTCGACGCGACGACGACGTCGTGAGGCCGCTGATCGATTGCCGACGGGCAGATGTGCTCGACTATGCCACTGAGCAGGGACTGGCCTTCGTCCGCGATCCGTCGAACCACCAACGCGCGTTCGAACGGGTACGCATCCGGCACGAGCTCCTCCCCGTGCTGGCCGCCGAAGACCCGCGGGTCGTCGAGCACCTCTGTGCTCTCAGCGACGAAGCCGCCGAGCTGAACGCGTTGGTCGAGAACGCGGCCCCC
>WOR8_10009793_pt1 | contig 15587 bp, 15 predicted proteins | sample DeeMarSeWOR38_10_FD_19890 | JGI IMG/M metagenome (IMG submission 19890) | reverse complement strand
CGTCGTTGAAAGCACCAAGCATCCCAGCCGGAGCCTCGAGAACTATCGGACCTGTCTCCTCGAGATCAAAGTCGGGAAGGACATACATCGTGGATGTGTTGCCGGTCAGAAAGAGCGAATTGGAGTCCATTAGCTTGTCGAAGATCAGGACTTGGTTGTATTCCACAGCACCGGTGTCGCGAGCCCCCTTAATCAGCCCGTGAAGGGAGGCGCCGGGCATTCCCTATTCCCTTTAGGAAGGCATCTACTCCGCGCATGGTGTCGAGGAAGTCGTAGACTTTCTCAGCATTCCCTTTAGGAAGGCATCTACTCCGCGCATGGTGTCGAGGAAGTCGTAGACTTTCTCAGCGGTTTGTGGCAGCGGAGCCCCATCGAGAAACTTAAGGGTTCCGATGGAGGTCTCGACTGTGTTGGGAGTCGATATAGAATTCAGCGTTTCCTGGCTGACCTGAGCGCCAACAGGAAAACACATGATATGGACAGCGACAAACGCTATTGCAAGTTTAAGGCAGAATCTGACATATGGTTTATGTATCTTTTTCTTCGACAAACGCACTGCGGGCTGGGGCCACTTGTTCATTTGAGAGTCCTCCTGGTTTCAGTTACATTGTGTATTTCACGTTTTTCTTTTTTGTTGCTTCGCCCATTTATTCATTTGCGAACTAGATCCGAGGACTCGTTCCCGAACCATTCGCTGCCATAAAGCGTGGAAATCCAGATCCGGGCCAGCACCTCGCGGACCGGTTCCGGCTGCTTTCTCGGGTGCTGCCCGAACGCTTGGAGGAGGGTGTAGGTATTGAGACGGTTGAGCGCAAAGGCGACGGGGCGAGCATCGAAGTCCGGGATCAGACCCTGCTTCTGGTCGGCTTCGATGCGGGTCGTTGCCGCGTCGTCGAATCCGGCGAGAAATCGCAACCAGGCGTTTTCGAGGTGGGGGTCGGTGACGGCGGCATCGGTTATGGCCCGCAGGAACGGGCCCCGTTGATAGCAGACGTGGACCAACCCGGCCACCGTCTCACGCAACAGAGTGACAGGATCACCAACGCCCTCAAGCCAGGGTTTGGCAACGTCGAAGATTTCCTGTTGCAGCATGTCCAGCAAGGTCTCCATCAACTCGTGCAAATCTTTAAAGTACTGGTAGAACGCCGAGCGGCTCACGCCGGTTGAAGCCATCAGAGAGTTTACAGTCATGTCACGAAAAGGATGTGACCAGATGAGATCCAGGGCCGCATTCTGAATTGCCGCACGCGTGCGCTCGGATTTACCGATCTTGAGCGTCGGTTGCGGGCTAATATGCAGGGGAGACAATGATTTTTTAATTTCTGACATGATGTCAGAAGATACCGACATGTTGCCAGTTTGTCAAGAGGGGAACTACTTCTAAATTCGTAACCTATCCATTTCTATATCTTTTTTCAACCTTGTTTTAGAAGTGGTGTTTTTAGGACGTGGGCTCCGACTGTAAACACGACCACCGGACCGAGCAAGGAAACCTTCAGTCCCTTAAAGGAATAGAAGTTTTGGGAAAATATTGTTTTTGACAGAGGATCGCCCGTCGCTTTTCGTGTTATCTCCGAAAAATGCGCCTATTGTGTATTACATCAGCGATTGTAATCAAATTCGATTTGCCTAAAACTAAAGATGTCGTTTCCTGAATCGAATCTTTGGAACTACACAAAAATTATTGCACATTTTGTTTGGCAAACCTAAAAGTTCAAGACTTGATCTTTAATTTAGTAAAACAGGCTTCGAACAATCTATTCTGATGCCGGTCTTAAAATATCACCTATTGTATGTGGTTTCTTGCGCTAATACAAAAAAATCGCTATGAATTATCATTTATGTAGGTAATTGAAACTTTATTGCCAAGGACACACTTTCGCATGGCTCTGAGACTGGCACATATTTACCTCCCAAACGACAGTTCGAGATTGTTGGAGGAGCTGAAGGAGAAGTTCAGCATCATCGAACATTACGAGATTGAAGAGAAAAATTGGAAAGAAATCAAGCTCCTCCTCGATGCGGAAATGACAGAACCGGTGCTGGATTTTATCCATAACCAATATGGTCACAGAGAAGGCTTCCGCGTGATCATCATTCCGGTTGAGGCGGTTATTCCCCGTTTGGAAGTGGAAGAAAAACCTGAAAAAAATGAAGAGAGCCAGAATAGCAATAGCGAGGCAATACGCATCTACCGCGAGGATTTATATGAGGACGTCAACAGCGTTTCATCCGGTGGACGGACGTTTATCCTGCTAGTGGTTCTATCCGCTTTTGTTGCGGCCATTGGTCTTTTGCGCGGCAACGTGGCCATTATCATAGGTGCCATGGTCATTGCGCCGTTGCTTGGACCGAATATGGGAATGGCACTTGCAGCAACCCTCGGTGACCCCATACTGGCAAAACGATCTCTCAAGACTAATCTTACAGGCATTGCCGTCGCACTCGCCATTGCGATAGCACTCGGATGGTTTGCCGAGGTGGATATCACGAATACGGAAATTGCCTCCCGCTTGCAGGTTAGTTACGCGGACTTTGTACTCGCACTCGCATCGGGTGCAGCGGGCGCGCTCTCTTTTACCTCAGGCGTTCCGGGAAGTTTGATCGGTGTAATGGTAGCCGTTGCACTGCTGCCCCCCTTAATGGTTTTTGGGCTTATTATTGGTGCCGGTCAATTTCAGACAAGCCTAAACGCCCTGTTGCTTTTAGCAACAAATGTGGTTTGCGTTAACATTTCAGGTGTGGCTATGTTTCTTTATCAAGGGGTTCGCCCGAACAGTTGGTGGGAAGAAAAACAAGCAAAAAAGCAAACACGCATTGCAATCATCGTTTGGATGGCACTGCTGATCGTCCTCAGCATTTTGATTAATTTGGAATTCGGATGAGTTTCATACGTATTTCAGCTCCGGATGAACACTGCGTCCATTAGTATTTGACCACAGTCAGCTACCCATAAATTACACACTATTGAGATCGTTGTTAAATCAGACCTATAAATATGAAAGCGTGGATTGACTTTGGAAGTCCATGCTTTTCTTATTTGTAGATTAGCCATGGAGAACATACAATTTTTCAGCCTCAAATTATTTTGGACTTCGTGCCTTCTTCCACAGTGGCTGAAGACCATTAGAATACTGTAGCTTACATCAACCAAACTTTAAAATACATTTTGGATTAGGCCGAGCACCAATGGTCGTAGTGTTCAGAAGCGAATCCCCACCCCAAAAGGATTATTATTCAATGACGATCTTCAACCAAATGATCATTTAAGTTCTATGCCTGCATCTTTGGCAGCATCGACAGCATGATCTACAAAAATATTACAAAAGTTCTCATTTTCGCCAAGACCTTTGGTCACGGTAACAACTTCAAAGCCATTTTTCACAAGTATGGATTTCCAGGAATCCTCTTCATCACCTGCCATGTCGTTTATTGAATGATCACCAGCTACTACCATAAAAGGTTTAAGAACCACCTTTTTTACACCATACAGTTTTAATGCCTCCATAACGTCTTCAATACCTGGAAAGCCTTCCACGTTTCCAATAGTTGTCACAACTTCAGGGTACATTTTTCGCATCCTGGCAGCAAACTCAAGATACGCGCCTCCGTTACCAGGGAAATATTCGTTCCCATGTCCCATGTATACAATACTTGCATTTTCTTGCCTGGCCAGTTCAGCATCAGGAGCCATAGCTTTGGCAAGTGTGACAATATCCTCGGAATAAGGAAATTTTGTGCCATATGTACCCAGGGCAGGTCTACCAAGCGCAATTTTGTGAAATGGTTTGTATTTCGGCTTTTTAAAGGTTCCCATGTCCATTAGCGCTTTAACATAGGTGTGCAGATCGAGGAATTCTTCACCCATGGACACATGCGTCGGTTGAATGACAATGTTATTGTAACCGCCATTTTGCAAATCTGCTATTGTAGCCAGCGGTGTTTTTACTTGGAGTATATCTTCGGGAATTTCTGGATGGGCTTTTATATATTCAGGATCTTCAGCTCGGCGTTGCCATTTTTTACGGATTATATTTGAGGTGAAAGCTATCCGTACTTCTGTATTCGGGAAACGCTGCTCAATTTTAGTTCGAATATTGATAAGGCTCTGTAAAGCAGGTTCTACTGTTGTTCCAAACATCGCGATAACAACTGCACTTTTGTGCTGAACCTCATAGTCAGCGCTTGCATGGCTATTTGTTGAATTACAGAAGAACATCACCGCGACCGCAAAAAGAAACGCCTTCAACTTCATGACAACCTCCATTTCGTTACGGTCTGGAAAATAAAAAATCCCAGACCAATTTTGTAATTGATCCGGGGTATCCCTTTTTTTGCCCAGATTTCCATCGATTATTCGTTTCTTTTCCGAAAGATCGCGAACATATTCCAGGCAGGTCTTCTGACTCACGGATCATCCTCAATCCACACCTTCCCATCCTCTGGAGAACAGTGGTATGCAGTGGATTTCGTCCCCGATTACAGCGGCGGGCCCGTCCCTGATTTTAACAGGGTTCCCTATTAAGCCTCATTAAGGCACCTGAAACGGAATTTTTATATTAACGTGAAAAAAGAAAGTCAATATCAAAAATCTGATCGGATTGAAGCCGATAGTGCCAAATCAAAATTCATAGTGCGGATACCATATTCAGTATCCAGTCTTTTACCATTCAAGGACCATTGTGATTGAGAGTATCAAGCCGAAAAACATATGCCAATAGTCCTCGGTCAGTAGCGATCTTAATACAACAGAGGACTTTTTTCCCATAATCTGGATAGTGAGTCACTGCATATTGCGTCAGCTAATAGAAAAAATTTTGGCTTGCCCACATGTGTATAAATCGTGCCTGAATCGAAAATTTCGAGGGCCCGGAAATTTCCAAATATGTAATTTGAGGTTTTGTTAGATTGGGCTAAAAAATCTGAAATTTCGCTAAGGGGAAACTTGGGATATCACAACAGAAACCCAAATATCAGCCTTTAGTGATAATTTGAGATTATCCGCCACCTGCCAAAGGTTTGATATCATGCAATATCGCATCAAAATTGGCTCTTTTCCAAGCTTGTGCTTTTTTGCCAATTCAACAAATTACCTGAAACTAAAGATATACAGATAGTATCTGTAGTTTGCCAATAATGTTGGCGTCTTGGTAATGAAACATCAAATCTGCAACCAACACTCCAATGCTTATAAATACCGGGGCGATTTAATCAGAAAGGTGTTTGAATACTAGACGCGCAGTCTCTTGAAGTGCATCATGTAATTCACATGGGTGTTGCCGCCCATGGAATATTTTCGGGTGAACGGATTATAGTGCAGCCCGGTCAAATCCTGCAGTCTCAAACCGGAAGCCCTGCCCCAGTTCTCGAGTTCCGCCGGTTTGACGAATTTGCGGTAGGTGTGGGTGCCCCTGCGCACCAGTTTCAGAATATATTCGGCACCGATGATGGCGAATAAAAATGATTTCGGATTGCGGTTCAGGGTTGCGAAGAAAATATCGCCGCCGGGTTTCACCAGTTTGCGGCAGGATGCAACCACCGATGACGGCTGCGGAACATGTTCCAGCAATTCCAGACAGGTAACCACATCAAAGCGATCCGCATGGGCAGCGGCATATGCTTCAGCCGCTGCCAGTTCGTATTTTATCCGCAACCCGGATTTCTCCAGATGCAGCCGGGCCACGGACAGGGGCGCCCGTCCGGCATCGATTCCGGTCACCCTGGCGCCCAGGGCCGCCATGGCTTCCGAAAGGATCCCACCCCCGCAGGCGACATCCAGGACGCGCTTGCCCGATAAGGGGCAATGGGTATTGATATAGTCCACCCTCAGCGCATTGATATCGTGCAAGGCCTTCTGGACACCGTTTTTATCCCACCAGATCGGCGCCATGGCCTCAAACTTCGCCAGCTCATCAGCATCGATATTGGCTCGATCTTTATCAGTCAGTTTTTCAATCATAAAATAAAATCGATTTCATCCATTTAAGAATCCGAAATCCCATATCCGCAATCACTTAACCTTGCCCCAGAGCTGGGAAATCAGCATCCCGCCGAGCATGAGCCCGCAACCCAGCAATCCCCTCAAACTCAATATTTCATTTAAAATCAGCCAGCCGCCGAGGGCCGCGAAGACGGCCTCCAGGCTCATGATAATGGATGCATGGGCCGGGTGGGTGTGGCGCTGAGCCATGACCTGAAAAGTAAAGGCCACGCCGCTTGACAAAATACCACCATATAAAATCGGCCAGGTGGCCTGAACCAGGGCATCCCAGGAAATATCTTCAAACACCACCGCCACCAGGAGGCTGAGGACGGCGCAAACCACAAACTGGGCGAATGCCAGTTTAACCGATTGTATCCTGGGTGACAACCACCCGATCATGAGAACCTGTCCCGCCCAGAAAAAGGCGCAGAAAAATTCAAGCAGATCGCCGAATTCAATGGTAAATCTCTCGGTGACACTGAGGAAATAAAGCCCTATGGCCGCCAGTACGGCTCCGATCCAGCTTCCGGGATTGGTTGACTGTTTAAAGAAAAGCGCCAGAATCGGCACGAGCACCACATACAGGCTGGTAATAAAGCCCGCTTTGCCGGCCGTGGTGTAAACCAGCCCGACCTGCTGCAAGGACATGCCCATAAACAACAAAAAACCGGCGGACAACCCGCCGAACACCACCGGTTTCCAGCCAGGGCGGGGCATCATGTTTTCGGCAGACGCGCGTTGATCCCGGCTGATGAACAACAGCGGCAGCAAGGAAAGGGAGCCCAGGATAAAGCGGGCGGCATTGAATGTGAAGGGCCCCACATAGTCCATGCCCACCCGCTGGGCCACAAACGCAAAGCCCCAGATGGCAGCTGTAATCAATAACAATACATTGGATCGAAGCGTCTGGATATCCATGGGCACCTGTTGGGTTGGCGGTGACAAGCGACGATCCGGGACCATACAATTCGGAACGTTTTGAGTCAAGTCAAAGAAAATGTTGACAGTCCATCTGTTTTTTGAAACTTTTTGGTCATCGATTTAGATTTGATATTATGCCGCATCTGGCGGGCATATACGCTCTAGGGAGCGGATAAATCCGCTGGAAGCGCGAAACCATGCCTTTGGATTAAGAACCCTGAACCCACTGATAAGGAGCCTGGATATGAATTTAGCCAAATTCCCCCGCCGGCGCTACACCGCCGGGCAGACCCCGATCGAAAAACTGGGCCGTCTGTCAGAATCCCTGGGAGGCCCCACAATTTACATGAAACGGTGGCCGGCGGCGGCAACAAAACAAGAAAGCTGGAATTTCTGGTCGCCGAGGCCCTGGCCCAGGGGGCCGATACGCTCATCACCTGCGGTGCCGTCCAATCCAATCATTGCCGCCTGACCCTGGCCGCTGCCGTCAAAGAAGGTTTGCAGTGCCGCCTGGTTCTGGAAGAGCGGGTGCCCGGCAGCTATAACCCGGAGGCCGGCGGCAATAATTTTTTATTCCGCTTGCTGGGAGTTGAAAAAATCACCGTGGTCTCAAGCGGTACGGACATGATGCAGGCCATGCAGCAAGAAGCTGAGGATGTTGCGTCCCAGGGTCGCACGGCCTATGTCATTCCCGGGGGTGGATCGAACCCTGTCGGTGCCACCGGCTATGTCGCCTGCGCCCAGGAAATTCTGGGGCAAATGTTCGAAGACAATCTTTGCATCGACCGGGTCGTCTGCGCCAGCGGCAGCACCGGGACCCACGCCGGTTTGGTCACCGGGTTTTACGGCACCAACAGTCATTTGCCGGTTATCGGCATGAATGTCAGCCGGCCCAAAGCCGAACAGGAGGAGATGGTTTACGCACTTGTCAAACAGACGGCAATGCATGTCGGGATCACGGCAGAGATTCCCCGAGAGGCCGTTTTGTGCTTTGGTGACTATGTGGGCCCGGGTTACTCTCTGCCCACCGAACAGATGGCCGAGGCGGTTCGGATGCTCGCCCGACTCGAAGGCATCCTGATGGATCCCGTCTACACCGGCAAGGCCATGGCCGGATTGATAGACCTGGTTCGCCAGGGATATTTCAAAGCGGAAGAAAACGTGCTCTTCGTTCACACCGGCGGATCGCCGGCGCTGCATGTCTATATGTCGGCCGTACTGGATTAGGCGTTTGGCACAGATATAGCGCAGGTTGTTGCCGTTTTATCATTCCTGCGGGGGCCATTGGGTCGCAATTACAATAAACACCTGATTTCTGATTGTCATGCCGAACTTGATCCGGCATCCAGTATTGTATGGAGTTGAAAAAGCCCTGGATTCCGGGTCAAGCCCGTAATGACGATACGCAAGCATTCGTGGTTTTGTATTGGCAGCGCCGCCATGAAAGCAGGAATGGCAACCGTAATCGGAAAGAAATTGCATCGATGAAAATCGCAGAATTAAAAACACCCGCCTTTTTAGTCGATCTGCCCAAATTAAAAACCAACATCCGTCGTATGCAGGAGCGGGCCGTCGAACAGGGCGTCCGCCTGCGCCCCCATGTCAAAACCCACAAGACCGCAGAGATTGCCCGCCTGCAAGTTTCGGACAAGGCCTCGGGCATTACGGTTTCCACCCTGGCCGAGGCGCATTTTTTCCAGAAGGCCGGGTTTGACGACATCACCTATGCCTTTCCCATCACCCCCAACAAATTGGATGAGGCCGCTGACTTGACCCGCCGCCTGGCGCACTTTCATATCCTGATCGATCAGCTGGCAACGGCCCGGGCAGTCGAGACCTATGGCCGCGACAATCATGTCTGCTTTTCGGTATTGCTGAAAGTGGATTGCGGCTATCACCGCGCCGGCGTGGATCCAGCATCGCCGGAAAGCATTCAGCTGGTTGACGAAATACAGTCATCCCGGCATATGCGCTTTAGTGGCATTCTAACCCACGCCGGGCATTCGTATCGCTGCCGCAACCGGAAGGAGGTTATGGCCGTCGCCCGACAGGAAAGGGACGTGATGGTGGCATTTGCCGCACGCTTGAAGCAAAGCGGCATTGGTTGCGAAACCGTCAGCGTCGGTTCTACTCCGACGGCGGTGCATGCCCCCGGCTGGCGGGGGGTGACGGAAATTCGACCGGGCAATTATGCCTTTTTTGACAAGTTCCAGGCGGATATCGGCTCATGCCGCCTGGGGGAGGCAGCGGCAACGGTATTGACCACCGTGGCGGCGCACTACCCGCAGCACAATCAACTGCTCATCGACGCCGGTGCCCTGGCGCTTTCCAAGGATCCAGGCGCCGTGCACATCGATGACCGGGTGGTTTACGGGGCGGTAAGGGGGCATCCCGGGTTGAGGCTTTTCAGCATCTCACAGGAACACGGCCTGATTAATAGTGAGGCGCCCATCGCCTTCAACGATTTTCCGGTCGGCAGCCTGATGCAAATCTTCCGGTCGGCAGCCTGATGCAAATCATCCCCAACCACTCCTGCCTGACCGCGGCTTTATTTGACAGATACCATGTGGTCGAAGAAAACCGGGTGATTAACGAGTGGCGGCCGATGAGGGGATGGTAGCAGTCATATGGTATCTGCGGCATTTGTGAAATTGCGCGCCAAATGAGTGAAAAATCCCCCTCGATCCCCCTTTGTCGAAGGGGGAAGATGACAATTGGGATGTGATACAGGCCTATTTACTAGCGCTTTCTCAAGAGGATAAAAGAGGGCGGCAAGTGAACATCTCCAATCATTTCGTGAAATATTTGGAATTCGGAACTTACTATTATGATCGCGTTGAAACATATCAGCTTTATTTTGTCCGAAGGGCTGATGTTTTTCACTTTCTGGCCTCTCACCAGAAAGTGAAAAGAGGATTTTGCTCTGCGTGCTTTGCGTCTCGAGCGAAGCGGGCGGTGATACCATGATGCTTTGCAACGGTTTTTTCAGTAAATATATCATTAACAATTAAATATTGTGTTCACTTCAACAACATGGAGATAAATATGTCAGAAGGAATCATAGACGAATTTCAGAAGCAGCGGGAAGCGTTGAACCAGCTGGTGATGACGTACGCCGGTCAGGGTACCAAACGGTTTTACAGCCTGGACGCCCAGGCCTACCGCCAAGGGGCCCTGCCGGTTAAAATCAAGGAACTGCTTGGCCTGGTGGCCTCCTTTGTGTTACGCTGCGATGACTGCATCAAATATCACATCATCCGCTGTTTTGAAGAAGGCGTCAGCGACCAGGAATTGGAAGAAGCGCTTCTCATCGGACTGGTGGTCGGCGGAACCATCACCATCCCGCACCAGCGCAGAGCCATGCAGGCCTGGGATGAACTCAAAAAGAATCCACCTCAAATGAGGATGTGAAAAAAATATACCATTTTTATTTACTTTTTTTCTTATTGCATCCGATATATTTCTGGACGTATCAAATAACCCTATGATATTAATAGCATTCGGTTAGAGTCTGATATTAGCATGATTTTTGCTTCAATTTTTCTAAATCTTCAAACCAGCGCCAACTCGCTCTGATTTTTAGGGAGGAAAATTATGATTGGACGCTCAGCAACAGAACAAATCGAAAATGAAACTTCTGTAAAACAGCTGCTATTTATCTTTTTCGTTTGTATGGCCATGGCGGCAGGCTTGGGCTTGTCCGACCTGCGTGCGGACGATGATGATCCGGATGATAACAACGCCCAGTTGCAAAAAGCCGACAACGTTGCCAGGCAGGCAGCACTGCAGGACCAGGAGGTCAATGATTTAATCGAACTGGGACGGTATCGAGCTGCCGAGGCCTTGTATTTGGAAAAAGTTGAAACGTATGAACGGCAGATAACCCGCATGCGGGCAGCCGGCTGGGGTTGGGGTGAAATCGCGCATAAGCTTGGCGTCCATCCTTCTTTTCTGGGCCAGGGCCATACCCCCATCACCTTCGAAGAATGGGTGAATCAATCAAACCCCTCTGAGATAACCGCCAGGCCGAAAAAGACCCCAAAACATGCCGATGTGGCTTATACCAACGGCAGCTATCATTCTAAAAGCAAGGGTCTTGCGTTAGGCCACGGCAAAAACAACAGCAGCAATCGCGGCGGCGGCCGCGCAGGGAGCAAGGGCGGCGATAACGGCGGCGGCAACGGCGGTGGGAAAAAATAACCTTATCGCGCAGCTTTCAGCTTCCTAAACCGTTCAAGATCATTTAGAAGCCATCTCACAAAAGCGTACCTTTGAGATAGCTTCTAGTCAACCCGCGACGATTCCTCGGCCGTGTCCTCCAAATCGTCTAAACGGTCCTGTTCCTGGTTCTTGACGGAACGGGCCTTGTCGATGGGGTCCTTTATCCTGTGCGCCAAATCATGAGCCACTTCATCGGTCATCTTTCGAATCGCCCCTTTTTCAGCCTCTTCCCCGCTATTGCCTGAACAACCCCACAGGGAAAGTCCTGCCATTAGTGCGGCCACCGTAATGTGGAAAAATAGTTTTTTCATGCCTTGTCACCATTAGAGTTTTTCATAAATGCCAAATCCTGCTTGTTGCGCTCGATCATGCGGGCTTCAACTTCTTCGAGCTCCAGTCCCATGAGGATTTTGTAAGCATTGTATTTGGTCTTGCAAAAATAGATATCAAAGGGATCCTTTTTGCCGTTGCGGCGAAAAATGCGGATACCGGGAATCTCATCTTTCTGGATGTAATCGTTTTCTGCGTTGATCAGCAGCGGCTCGACATCGTGCTTGTTCAGCCACGGTATGCAGGCGCCCTCCATGCCGAGCGACGGATCCATGATCGAGCGCAGCTTCTCGGTCACACCGCCCACCGCCAGAATGATATCTCCGGTCAGCGAGCCGGTCACCCCGTAACGCTGATTGACCGGCTGCTTGATGTAATCCGACATCAGGGCGATATCCATGGCCACCGAGGCGCTGTCGCCTTCCACGCCGCCGTGGGCCTGGATATATTCCACATACATTTCGTGTCCGACATAGGGTGCGCCGATTTTGTTCATCCCCTTCTTGATGGAAGCCCTGACGTTCTGGGCTGCGGCTTTGGCAATATCGCCGATTTTGCCGGGCGCCACAACCGTATCGGCAGTACCGACATTGATCTGACAGTGAATCGGCAGCGGCTGTCCATACATCTGTCCGCTTGATTTGGATTGAATGACCGCCAGGCCGACCACATACCCGATGGAGTCGGTCAGCGATCCGATATATTTTTTAAGGTTGTTTTTATGCTCGCCGATTTCTTTGGAGATACCGCCCTCCAGGCTCAAGTGCTCCTGCATGGCCTCACGGATATGCTGGGGGCCCACCAGGGGAGCCCCTTCCAGAATCGCTTCAAATTCAGCCGCTTTAATGATACCGTTAATGGGGCGCAAGATACTGCTTAGTTTGCCGTCTGACGCCCGACAGCGCAATTCCTTGGCGATTTCCAGAACAGCCGCACGGGAGAATTCACGCACAATGGGTTTAAAATCCTCCGGCAAGCGCCGGCCGTAAATGTGCTCGCTTCTCTGGCGGACGCTCTCATAGCCTTCCTTTTCGATGACCTCGCCCCAGGCCTCTTCGAATTCATTCGCCAGGTTGTTGATTTCCTGTTTGACATACTGGGCGATCTGCTGGATATTTTTTTCGTTCTCGGGAACAGCGCTTTCCATCTGGATGATTTCCCCTTTGTCTTCAATCCGGCTGAGAAACGCGCCGTCCCCTTCTTCCTGAAGGTAGGCCAGGGTATCATGGTTGCAGCAGGCCACAATGATATTGTCGGCTCTCAGATGATTCTCGGATCGATCGGCCGCGCCGCTGCCGGTGCTGCGCCCGCCTTCAAGGATGTACTCTTTGTTCTGCATGATCTCCAGCAAATCCGCCATGTAGCCGATCTTGACCAGGGTTTTCAACTCGTCGATGTAGATAATCGGTGATGTGGCGTGGGCGCCCAGATAGGCCCTCATGTGGCAGGGGGTTTGCAGATTTCCCGATTGGTAGGGGTCGTGGCGGAAGCCGCCCTTCATATTGCGGGCACTGGGTTCAGAAACCCTGGCCATCAGATCCTGGCCCTTGCGTGGGTCGTAGAGTACTTCCGGGACCATGTCCTGCACATGCTTGACTTCGTTTTTAGTGCCCGCGCTGGTTTCACGCTGGATGGCTTCCTGGGCCCGATGATTATTTTCCTGCATATACATAAAAATGGACCCCATCCCGGCGAGCCCGGCGGCGATAAAGGCCGGGGGGAAATAAAAACCGCCGGCGGCCCCCAGGCAGGTGGCAATGATCAAGGCAATTTTCACTTTGCGGGCTGACTGGATCTGATCGGATAGACTGAACTGGTCACAATTGTTGCGTGCGGTTTCAATCGCAATGTTTAAATCCGTTATGATGACATCCATCATGGCCGGGTGTTCGTAGGCAAAACGGACGTGGTTGCGGTCCTTGCCCGGATAAGCCACAATCATTTCTGTCGGCCGAAGATAATCGCCGATGGACTTTTCCAGGACCTCTTTGAACATGTTGGCCAGCATGGATTTGCCGGTCCCCGGCCGGCCCACCATGAGAATGTGCCCCTTGTTTTGAGCAATTTTTCGAATGGCCCTTTTAGCGCGATCCTGGAAGATAACACAATCAATCGGATCATCAGGAATGCTTATTTGCGAGGTATCAGAGAAGACGCCCAGACGTTGTTCCAGATTCGCAGGATAATCCAGCAGTTCTTTTATCCACAAATAGTCATTTTCGTTGTAATCATTAGGCATTGCTAGTCCCGTTAATGGAATCCAGCAGGTAAAATCTGCCGGCCTCCGATATCATGGCGCGTTTCTCAAATTCGGAATACACATGGGGCAAATTTTTGCGCAGCGGCTCCAGCGCCCTTAAATCGTGCAGGATGGAAATGTCGGTGTGCATTCTATCCTGCTCGCTGTCAGATAGCAGGACATAGCTGAGCGATATGCCGATCTGCAGGTGGTTTAGGATCGGCTGGATGAGGTTTTTTTTAGTTAATTCAAGATTGAGTGATTTAAATACATCCAGATACACTTCGGGCAGGGCCGCTTTGGAATAGTCAATTTCAAACTTTTTGTTAAAAAACAGTTTGATGGGGGTGGCCTGCCCTTCAATGCACAGGTTGAATGCGCGGCTGAGGCTGGAATCTGATTGCAGCGCTTGCTCAAGCAAATGCATATACCGGAGAAGACGGCAGTCTTTTAGGCAAAAGTCGATTGTATTATTTTCCGTCAAGACACAGGCCTTTTGAGCGCCGCCAGTATGATAGGTGATGAGCTTGTGGGTCGCCTCCGGGTCGTGGGAGAGAAAGTCATACCCGCGCAATTCAAATAAATCCTCGTCAATATACGCCTTATTGAGAACGACACCGACGTCTTTGGAAATGAAGTTGCCCAGATATTTTATTTTATCTTCGATACTGCCCTGGAGCTTCAAGTAGGAATAATTGCCGCCGACATCCTCGCAGATTCCGACGATTTGAAATATTTTGCGGGGATCCAGTTGCACTAATTTCTTGGCCACCGAATCATATGGTCTCAACTGGTCGACAATCTGATTTAAATGGTACTCAAGGTGGGGATCCTTCAGCTGGGGAATTACCAGTTTATAGCGGGAAACGATCACATCCGGTGATAACCATGAGTTGGTTTTCAATCGTTTTTTCGCGCCGGGCAGAATGTTGTGCAGCGCTTTGCGTATTTTTTTCACAGGGCCCAGCCTGTAATGGACTTCGCCGCCGATCAGCTTTTTCTTTATTTCGATGGCATTGGGATTCAGCAGATAACGCCCGATGGCCGAAAGGTTATATTCTTTGCAGGGTCCGGCAACCGGGCCCTCAACCATCAGGTCCAGGTCAATATCTGAAAACCGCCCGTCAGAAATAATCCATACCTTGCTGTTTTTATGAGACATACTTAATCACCGGTTATTGATACGCTGGGACGGCCCTGGGCTTCTTATTTCCAGAAAATGTTTAGAATATTCCCGTTTTTAGTATTCTGCCAATTTAGGCCGTTCTTTGAACCGCCGCGCTGCGGCCGCAACCCGAGTAGGCCCAACACTACCTCACGCTTATTTCTATGGTACTATATCGGTAATTTTTTAGCTAAGTTGAGGTATTTTTACCCTGACTGACAACCGAGAATTTGAGTTTGATATGGCAGCCAGTTATATGATACTAGTCTAACTGAGTGGAGACGCTCAATTCGGTGTTATCTGTTAATCGTCGTTAAGGCTAAATCGAGGGCGTTCATCTGTAAACCGATGACAGATGAACGGGCAAACAGACGGCTTTCCGTTGACACGATTGGCCAGTAACACATATTTTCCAACTTATTCATTTGAAATTATTGATTATTATTAGCCATGGCCGAAATCAAACCGTTCAGAGCCTGGAGATACAATGGCGAACTGGCGAAAAACATCAGTGAGTTGACATCTCCGCTTTTTGATGTGGCTTCCGAAAAAGAAAAGGCCGCCCTGTACAGCAATCCCCACAATAGTATCCATCTTTCAATCCCCTGCGGGGAGTGCCCCACGGAAAACGCTTCCCGAACCCTTGGCCGGTGGAAAGCCGAGGGCTGCCTGCAGAGAGACCCCGAGGCTGCGATCTATGTTTATTACCAGTATTTCAAGCTTCCCGG
>WOR8_10003385_pt1 | contig 15593 bp, 16 predicted proteins | sample DeeMarSeWOR38_10_FD_19890 | JGI IMG/M metagenome (IMG submission 19890) | reverse complement strand
AGGAGAGAGGTCACAGAGTCATTTCTACAGGACCTTATCGGTATATTCGTCATCCCATGTATGTGGGAGTCATTATCCTGTTTGTCTGCATTCCACTTGCTCTGGGATCACTCTTGACCCTAATCCCAGGCGCACTCCTCACCGCACTGATTGTAATTCGCACACATCTTGAAGACAAGGCGCTGCATTCAGAACTTGAAGGTTACAAAGCATATTCAGCAAAGGTCATGTATAGACTTGTGCCCGGTATCTGGTAGATTCCCTTGAGCGGCTAAAAAGGCACTTCCAGCCGACGCGGTGCCCGTGCGGCTGAGCTTGAGCATTATTATAAATTCAGATACATCCAACAATACGGCAAATATCAATATGAATTTGTTCCTCTCTGGTTCTGAGAAAAAGAAAAGGAATTTATCATGCAAGATAACACACCTGAAACGACCTCAGATTCAACGCGTTGTGTCTTAGCAATTGATTTAGGCAGCGGTGGCCATAAGGCGGCGGTTGTAAACGATATGGGAGAAGTTATCGCCAGTGCGGACGAAAACATAACAACCCATCTATTGCCCGATGGCGGGGCCGAGCAAGACCCCAATGAATGGTGGAACGGCGCCAAAAAAGCCGCCAAAAAGGTCATCAGCGAATCCAAAGTTTCACCGGAGGACATCGTTGCGGTCGGTTGCGATTCCCAATGGTCGGTGGTTGTGCCTGTGGATGAACACGCTGACCCTCTGATGCGGGCCGTTCACTGGCTCGATACCCGTGGCGGTAAGTATAACCGTAAACTTGCCGCCGGTTTTCCGAGTGTTCACGGATATGGGTTGTTTAAGCTGCTGAAATGGATTAGATTAACCGGTATGGCCCCGACCCATTCCGGGGTGGACTCTCTCGGTCATGTCCAGTTCATCAAAAATGAGCGGCCGGACATCTATGCCAAAACTTACAAATTCCTGGAGCCGATGGACTATTTGACAGCCCGGCTCACCGGTAAAATTACGGCCACCCAGAAAACCATGACGATTTTTATGGTTATGGACAACCGCCAATGGGGCAGCATGCAATACAGCGATGAGCTATTAAACATGGCCGGTGTCGAAAAGGAGAAATTTCCGGAGCTTATTGCCAACGACGGTATTGTCGGACCGCTGGATCCGTCTGTCGCCGAAGAACTGGGATTACACCCCTCGACCCCGGTCGTCGCCGGCATCGGTGATTCCAATGCCTCGACCATCGGTTCAGGCGCCGTAAGGGATTTTGAAACGATTATTTATATCGGCACCTCTTACTATATGAACTGCCATGTTCCGTTTAAAAAAACCGACATCAACCACATGATGGGCTCCCTGCCGAGTCCGTTCAAATCGAAATATATGTTATTTGCCGAGCAGGGAACAGGCGGAAGATGCGTCGAACATTACCTGAAGAACATTGTTTATCCTGATGATGAATTTAACACCGGACCCAAACCGGACGATGCCTATGAACGTTTTAATACGATTGCCTCCAAAGCGCCGGCCGGAAGCGACGGCGTGATTTTTCTTCCGTGGTTGAACGGATCAATCGCTCCCAACGAAAACCCGCATGTCCGTGGCGCCTTCATGAATCTGTCATTGAAAACCACGCGCAGCCATATGACTCGCGCCATTATGGAAGGTCTTGCTTATAACAATCACTGGTCACGCGGAGCAGCGGAGAAATTTATCGGTCGCCCCATTAAAAGCTTCCGATTTTCAGGCGGCGGGGCGCTTTCCGACGTATGGTCTCAGATTCACGCGGATGTGTTGGGTGTGCCGATCCATCAGGTGGCGGACCCGGTCAACACCACTGTTCGAGGCACGGCTCTTTTGGCATTGGCATCATTGGGATACCGCTCGCTCGAAGAAATTTCCGAGCTTGTCAAAATAAAAAAGGTATTTAAGCCCGATGAATCCAATCGAGCAATTTATGATAAAATGTATACCCAATATCGGGAATTGTTTAAGAAAAATAGAAGAATATTTACCGCGCTGAACGCGCAGAAGTAGTTTCAAAACCCCATCTGACTCTCGATGGCTGCGGTGCAAATCGATTCAATATGCTCACATATAAAGGCTGATAGCTAATTGAGCTTTCGCTCAATTAGGCCAATAACAAATAACTTATATAGGAGAAAGTTATGTCAAAGCAAACGACAGCAGAGCAAAACATAGATCCCTTCAAACCATACAAAGGACGCTTCGAAAGCTATCACTCAATCCCCAAAAAAGGACGTGATCAGGAAGACATTTTCAAGGAGCTTTCGACCATGGCCGAAGCGGAGAACGCCAAATGGAAAACCGGTCAAGTATCCGGTACATTTTATCATGCCGGCGACGAGCACCGAGCTTTTCTCAACAAAATCTTTTCGCTGTTCTCCCATGAGAATACCATACAATTCGATCTATGCCCGAGCATGTTTAAAATGGAAAGCGAAATCATCTCGATGACGGCCAAAATGCTAAACGGCGATGCGGTCAAGGATATTAATCCGGAAGATGAGGCTTGCGGAACGGTCACCTCCGGCGGCACCGAAAGTATCATGATGGCTATGAAAGCCTATCGCGACCGGGCCAAAGTAGAGAATGGAATTAAGGAGCCGGAGATTATTATGCCGCACACGGCCCACCCGGCCTTTGACAAATCGGACCAGTACTTCGGGATCAAGATGGTCCATATACCCGTTTCTGCTCCGGACTTCCTCGTCGATCCGGAGGCCGTGGAGGCTCAGATCAATGAGAATACGGTAGCCATTGTCGGCAGCGCCGGCAATTATCCGTATGGACTCATTGATCCGCTGGATAAATTATCCGAGATCGCATTAAAATACAAAATTGGGTTTCATGTTGACGGATGTCTGGGCGGATTTATTTTTCCGTGGATTGAAAAATTGGGCTACGATATTCCCACTTTTGATTTTCGTTTACCGGGTGTGACCTCCATGTCGGCCGATACACACAAATATGGATTTGCGCTGAAGGGCACCTCAGTGGTTCTTTATCGAAATAACAACCTGCGCCGCTATCAATATTTCAATGTTCCGGACTGGCCCGGCGGTCTGTATGCCTCTCCCACGGCGGCCGGCAGCCGTTCGGGCGGCTTGACCGCGGCCACTTGGGCCGCCATGGTCTACCTCGGTCAAGAGGGATACCTCAAAGCCGCAGCGGCCATCATGAAGATCGCCGACAAGATCAAAAAGGGTATTGAAGAGATACCGGAGCTGACGCTCATCGGCAAACCCACATTTGTAATCAGCTTCCTCTCCGAGGATGTGGACATATTCCATGTTAACGACTTTATGAAGACCAAAGGCTGGCGCTTTAATGTCTTGCAACTGCCGCCGGCCTTGCATTTTTGCGTGACGATGCCCCAGACCTTTGTTCCTGATATTGCCGAGCGATTCATTGAAAACCTGCGGGCCGGTGTGGAATACGCCAAATCCAAAGCCGGAACGGTTGCCGAGACAACCGCCCTGTACGGCTTAGCCGGCACGATTGAAGGCAATCAACAGGTAACCGAGCTGGTATTCGGCTTTTTCGATTATTTATATTCGGTATGATTTATAATGAAAAAAGAGTCGATCAATAAATGGGTATTGCTGTTGCTGGTTTTTTTTATATCGGCGCTTTTTTTGTTGATGATTCGCCAATTTCTGATGGCCATCTTTTTAGCCGGTATTTTTTCGGCGCTGTCCTTTCCTTTGTACCGCCGTTTCGGGAAATGGTTCAGGGGACGGCACAGACTGGCCTCGATTGCCACCATCATCCTCATTGTATTCGTTATTCTTTTACCGCTGGCGGGGTTACTGGGAATTGTCACTGCCCAGGCAATAAAGGTCGGTGAAGCCGTCAAACCATGGGTGGAACAGCAACTCTCCGAACCCGATGCCATCTCCAATGCGCTGAAATCCTTTCAGACGAAGTCGATTCCGAAAATGAATCACAGCCAAAATAATTCCTGCCAAACGAGATTATTGCTATCAGTTTAAATCGAAACCCAATTGAGTCAAAAACCAATTGGGAAGCAATTTCACTTCTGCGGACTCAGGATGATTTCGATACGACGGTTTTGACGGCGACCCTTTTCCGTTTTGTTGGAGGCAACCGGTTGGTAATAGCTGTATCCCTGCGCAGAGAGCCTTTGCGGTTTCAGCTTTCCTTGATGCTGAAGGAAGCGGACAACTGCCGAGGCTCTGGCGGCTGACAGTTCCCAATTGCTCGGAAACCTTTTTCTTAATCCTGCACTAATCGGCGTGTTATCCGTATGTCCCATCACCAGGATATTTTGGTTTTCATAATCCTTAATTGATTTTGCGATTACACGCAGCAACGCTTTACCTTTCTCACTGAGTTGTGTGCTTCCCGATTCAAAAAGAATCGTATCGACCAGGACCATTTTTAACTGATCTTTCATCTCAACCACTTCAATATTCATTGCGGCAATCTGATCTTTCAAGCTGGTTTCGATGGTTTTCTTGGTGTCATCCAACAGCTGGATTACTTTTTCTTGCAACACGATGACAGACTTCTGTTTTTGCATGTCTTGCTGCAATTTCTGATTGTTTTGGGAAAGCTGTTTATTTATGTTCTGTAAATATACATGCTGGCTTTGGAGGTTGGATAAATCTCTTACGCATTTGCTATGAATCTCTTCAGAGGTCTTCAGTTTGGCTTCAATCTGTGCCATCTGAGTTTTGCATTCTTTGATATCGCTTCTTGCTGTATTATATTCATTCAGCGGTGCACAGGCACTTAACCCCAGCATTGTCCAAAATAAAGAGATTAATAAAAGCTTTCTGTGCATATTTACATCTCCGTAATCAGATTATTACAAAGCCACAATAATCTATTATTATTTTATATCAAAAATTGGTAAAATTTCATAATTATATTTTCAAAAATGCTTGAAAAAATTGATAATTTTAAATGCAGATCAGCAAGGGTGCTTACATGCGGGCATCAAAAGGGCCGGCATATCCGGTGAGCTCGACGTATCCCTGCCCGATCATCGCAAGGCCATCTTTTGTTCCTTTTAGCGACACACTTCCTTCCCAGTAAGTCATACCGGTGCTTTTAAGAGTCTGCATTTCCTGATCGGCTAAATTGGGGAAAATGGTTAATTGAATTGAGAGGGGAAAAATTTGCAGTCGCCATTTCGCCGGATATACCGCATTGGACTTGGGGCTTTTCCAGGTTTCCAATACTTCTATGTTAAAATCATCATTTGCTAAATGGCGTGCTTCACCGATGGCATCGACAAATGTACCGCTGGACAAAGGGCTCAATCCGCCATCATTTTCTCGTAACAAATAAATCATAATCTCTGTGTTATCGGAAAGCTGCAGGCTAAACCAATCCCAACCGGTGAACCCCGGCTCCAGAGCCGCCGTGCTGAATTCACGATCCATCCAGCTAAGACCTTCGACCAACTCGGTTTGGCCTGCTTTAGATATAAATCCTTTAGTTTTTAGTCGTGTAAGGGAGTAATAACAACTTGCCCGTTCAGGGCTGGAGCCTTTGCGGCTGTAGCCGGCATCACCGTGTGAAACAGGTTGCTTGAGGAAAGTTGAGGTGAGCTCAAAGGCGAAATTCGCGGTGGTCACTTTTATAAAATGATGGTCCGCTCCGATACGAAGCGACCAGTCTTTAATGAAAATAACGGTATTACCATCCTTTTGGTCGCCCCCGGCCATATCCAACGCTTCCCGCGAAACACACTCAGCCTGTAAATGCTGTTGGCCGGAAATATCGGATATGGCCGCGTGTCCTAAATAAATTTGTTGTGTGCGCCATGCCGATGAGGGTCGGGGCCAATTCTTTTTCGTTCCGGGTGGACTAATCTGAGACCGGAAAAATGTCAATTGAAAGCCGTAGTGGTTTCCGTTCTCGGATATTAGGTTACCGGTATAGTACCACCACTCGGTGCGATATCCCGGATGGGGCCCGTGGTCCCTGGGAAACTCAAGATTGCACGGGCCGGTAACAGAAAGGAAGTTAGATTGGTTATCAGCAAAGGCCAAATTATCAATTTGTTGAATAGTAAAAAACAGACATAAAGTTACAATTGCAACAATTTTGATTAATTTTTCCATTTATTTAACGTTCCCTCAGGAGCGTTGATGGCGGCACCCGAAACACCAACTTGATCGCCGGAAGCGCTGCCGCCAACGCAGTAAAAATAATCAGCGGAAGCGACATTGTTAATGCCCCCCAGTCGACGCTGTAAAGAAACGTCCAGCCAAATGATTGGTGGTTAATCACATACACCAATATATAAGACAGAAAAAACCCGCAGATAATACCTGCCAATTCACCGGCCACGACCATAAATGCCGCCTCCCAGAAAATCATGGAACGAATCTGCGCAAAACTCGCTCCCACGGCTAAAAGCGTGTTCAATTGGCGGGATCGTTCCAGAACCAGAACCGTTAATGTGGTCGTAATACCTAAGGCAGCGATGACCAGAGCAATCAGCAGCAGTACCGTTGTAATCGCAAATGTTTCATCAAATACTCGCAAGATGGATTGACGCAGTCGGTTTCCACTGATCATGCTTACCTTTTCAGACCATCGTTTAAGGATTTCACCGCGAAGCTCCGATACCGCGGCATCCAAATCCTGTGTCCGATCCCGCAAGAAAATCCTCATGCCACCCCATTTGGGATCGTGATAGCGGTCCTTGAAATGGTGTATGGAGTAAAAAACCACACCGCCCTGGGTTCGGTAATCTCGCACGACACCTATAATCGGCAGGTTAACCACCGAATCTTCAATGCGGGTTTTAAATACATCACCGATCGATAAGCCCGCGCGATTGGAGAACACTTCTGAAATGATGACCCCTTCTCCGCCAATCAACCGGGGTCGGATCGTTTCCGGATCACCCTTCAACCAGACAAAATCCCCGTAATCAAAGAAAAGTTTCAAATCCAGGACTTCAAACTCATACGGAAAATTTCGGTAAGTTAGAAAAAACCGGCGGTTGGAAACGATATCTGCCTTATCTTCGAAAAACCGAAAACCGTCGATGATTTCTTGGGAAATCGGGAATCGAAATTGATTGATCTCCCCCATTTTCGTGGTCAGAAATAAATCGCCTTGAATCGTCTGATGAACCCATAATTCCACGGTTCGACGAAAGCTATGAATCATAATCACCAATGCTGCAAACAAAGCAACAGCGGTGATCAAGGCTCCTACGGAAACGGCTGTCCGGGTACCGCTGTCACGTACATACCGACCGGCGAGATAGGCTGGCACGCCTGCTATATGGCGCAGCATGGGTGATATGGCACTGCCGATGTGCTCGAGGATAAATGGGGTCAACAAGGAAAAGCCCACAAATAGCAATAATATCGCAAAATAACCCGGCAAGGGCATATCTAAATAGGCCGGAAATCGGGAAAGCGGCCAGACACAAAGAATACAGACCAAACCGAATCCAGCAAGCTGTTTCGGAGATTTACGCGGCCGCATACCCAATTGGGATATCTCCAATGCCTCTTTCGGTTGTACGCTCATGGCCTCCTTGGCAGGCTGAAAAGCGGCAAGAACGGCAATAAAAACCGTAGTTCCAAAACTTAAAATGATTTCCCATGGATTGAGGGCAAGTTTATCGACCTGAACCCGCACAAACAGCGTCGAGATGGTTTGGCTGACACCATGCAGCAAATATTTCACCAAAAAACTGCTGATCGGAATGGCCGCAATCCAACCGACAATGCCCAAAAGAGCACCTTCCGCCAGAAAGATATTAAATAGCAGCCGCGAAGAAGCGCCCGTGGATCTTAGGATGGCCAACTCATGACGACGGGAAGCCGCATTTAAGGCCACCAAACTGTAAACGAGAAACATACCCACAAATAGGGATGCAAAGCTCAGAATTGAAAGATTGAGCTGGTAGGCACGGATCATCCCCTGCCCGCTTTCTTTGGTTGCCGAAGGGGAAGTCATGATAATGCTTTGCGGAAGTATTTCACGAATTTCTCTCAAATCCGTTGGATTTATATCGGGCTTTAATCGCAAATCAATGCGATCCACCAGCCCATAAATCCCGGTGAATTCCTGAAAGGTTGCAATATCGGTTAATGCGATGCGTCCGCCTTCGGCCAGGGCCAGGCCTTCCGGCCTCAAAGTCCCCAGGATTTGAAAATTCGCCTTTTGCCGGGAATGTTCGAGTAACAGAATGTCTCCTTTTTCCCATTCATACAGCCGTGCTAAAGAATTTCCGAGAATCAAGCTATAGGGTTCCTTTAACAGATTTAACCATATCATCGGATCTTGATCATCGCTTGTGGCAATCTGCCATGAGCGAAAGGATCGATCCAAAATGGGGTCAAAGCCGATCAACAAAAACGGATCGGCTTGATATCCGGCCGGTCTCACATAGGTAGTCATAAATGGAGAGGCGCTGTCAATATTGGGATGGGTTAGCAGGCGGGAAATAATTTCTTCAGGTACAAGTCCGCCGGGTCGGACCAAAACCTTATCGGCCCGACCGGCAATAAGTTCCATACTTTTGCTAAACGAATTTAGAGAGGCATGCACGGAAAGTCTCACACTGGTAAACACCGCCGCCCCCAGAGCAATCCCCAGCAACACCATAAGGGCCCGCCCAAGGTGCTTTTGCATATTGCGCAAACTGAACCAAATAAATAAGCGAAAAAAGAACATGGTTCCTCTCAGAAATTTGTACATCAGAATAGCATTCTTGTGCGTCGTCAGGTATTGATTGACGGACGACACCGCATAAATGCCTAAAGCCCGCCCCGGTGCGCGATGTTTTTTTATAGACCTAGTTCACTTTAGGCTTTTATGAGATTTCGGTAATCATTCCGTCCTTTAGATAAATTTTTACGGTCGCCATGGAATCCGCAAGATTGCTGTGGGTGGCAATCATAACAGTTCTTCCCCATTTTCGATTCAATTCGGCAAGTAAATTCATTACGATTTGACCGTTGCGACTGTCCAGATTACCGGTGGGCTCATCGGCCAAAATGATGGCCGGATCATTAATAAGTGCTCTGGCAATCGCCGTGCGCTGCATCTCACCGCCGGAAAGCTGAGCCGGCAGATGGCTCAGGCGCGCTTTCAGACCCATCCAATCAAGCAAGTCGATGGCTTTGTTTTGGCTTTCAGCAAGAGATTTTCCGGCCAAAAGCGCCGGCAGGCTGGTATTTTCGAGCACGTTCAAGGTCGGCAGCAAATTAAAAGATTGAAATACCATGCCGACCACTTCGCGTCGAAAGCGGGTCAATTGCACTTCACTGCTTTGATTCAGATCATGGTCGGCGACACTGAGTTCACCTTGCGTAGGGCAATCCAGTCCGGCCAGCAATGACAACAGCGTACTTTTGCCGGAACCGCTGTTGCCTTTGATAACGACAATTTCACCTGGAGCAATTTCTAGATCGACATTATTGATACCGATAACTTCACTGTCTCCAACCGAATAAATTCGCGTTAGCGCCTTTGCAATAATTATTGGTTGACTATTTTCCGGCTGCATATCAATAAATAATTGTATAAGTTTGAATTTAGACCAAATCAACTTTCATAACTTATTTTGCAAGATAATTTTTCTTGACCGCATCATTAAGAAGTGCTCTCACAAAATTCCAGAGAAACGGTGATCCGTCTTCAACCGGCTGCATGCGGGTTTCTACCTGGCTTCTTTTCACATTGTTTTCCTGCCAGATTTGCCCCTCGGTAAAATAATTATGCAAAAATGGTTGTAATCTATCCAGGGCATTGGCAAGCCGGGACTCCGGTGTTTCTCTGGCTTCAAATTCATCCCAGAGCTTGCGAAACGAGCGAGCTTGATCTTCGGGCAGGATAGTAAAAATCCGATCGGCAGCCAGCGCTTCCCGTTGGAACTGATCCTTTCTGTCCTTATCATCGTAGCAATAGGTATCCCCGGCATCTATCTCGACTAAGTCATGAATTAACAGCATTTCAACTACCCGCAAAACATCGATTGTTTTTTCTCTGGCATATTCAGATAAAACAAGAACCGTCAGGGCAATATGCCAGGAATGTTCCGCTGAATTTTCATTCCGGGATCGATCTAATAAAAGGGTTCGCCGAAGCGTATGTTTCAGTTTATCGGCTTCAATAATAAATTCAATCTGCTTTTGAAAGCGTCCCGCCTGCTCGGGCAGCAATTCGCTTTCAATCTTTTCTGCAAGAGGATTCATTTTACTTGTATCCTTGATCATCACCAGACTCCGATCGGAAGTCTACAACTCGCTATATCTGAACTCAGGCTCGAAGACAGTCGGGTCTTGGCCCGCCCTAAGACAATCTGGCTTTTTAATATAAGCTACCTGTATTTTTCCACCAATTCCATGCGCTTTTCATCCGGCAAGGACTTAAGGTAGGATTTCCAGCCCGGGCACCATCCAATATGCCATTTCCATATGCGGCTTAAAATCGATCGGGGATTTTTGTCATACCTGGCTTTCATTTTACACTTCTCACAGCGTTGCATTTGATAGACTCCTTTTGTTTTTCTTGATAAATGATCCGCCTTCGCGGATACGCTGAACACTGAAAATTATGCTATAACCGAGAATCAGCGCCCAAACGGACATACTGCTGCACAAATACCGCAATTATGACCAGAATGAAAATGAAAGTAATGTTCTTTTTTCCACTTGTCACAACACAAAACATCAAGAAGTTCATCCCGCTGGATTCCGGGTGCCCAATAGTTTCCGACAATAGCACCGGCCGGGCAAGCGTCAACGCACTTTCTGCATTTACCGCAAAGGTTTTTCATCAACGGCTTTGCACAATCTAGGGGAAGATGGGTGAAGACGGTCCCCAGCCGGACCCAGGGGCCATATTTTTTTGTGATCAGCAAACAGTTGCGGCCGATCCATCCAATACCAGCGCGGGTGGCTGCAGTTTTATGCGGAAATTCACCTTTAATATTTTTCGAATCAGTCCGTTTTGAGGCACTAAATGTCCGAGCTTCAAATCCGAGTTTTTGAATTTCGGCGGCCAAAGCCGCGGACGCTGCATCAATATTGTCATTTGCGCGGGCGTATTCATCCGCATATGCCTGATTGGGACCGCCTTGGATACTTGCCATGATGGCCGGGTCCATTCGTCGTGCAAAAGAAACCGCCCGGGGAAAACTGCGCCCGGTTTGATCGGGAATTGTGGAAATACCCTTGAGGTCAGCCACTCCAAAAAGAGTCACACCGAATTCGAATAATTTAGCGGCGATCTTGTGGTGAAAAGATAAATCGATGGTCGTCTGGGCATCCATTAAAATAAGTTGAAAAATCTTATCAAAATGAGCGGCTAATCTGCTGCATTCATGTCCGTTAGGGGCCTTGTCATATCGGAAATGAAGAAAAGTTCATATTAACCAAATATCAATCGGATGCCAAGGCTTTAATTAATATGTAAGGGAAAGTGAATAAACCCGATGAGGAGCAAAGCTATTTGAAAACTCTGATGGATGACATTCCGCCATCCACATGAAAAATCTGGCCGGTAATCCATGAGCCTTTGTCACTTAGCAAATGGACCGTCAATTGATAGAATAATTTTGATAGGTTTTACCTACTAGTATACTCCGTTTTTTCTCCTATTGAAAATTTGGGCATAATGACAAGAATATTGACATGGAAAATTTATAAATCGCGTGTAATAAAAAATCGAACAAAAACCTTCATATGCAAAGAAAAAATAAAAGGAGAGGATAATGAAATTTACAGACAAAGAACATAACTACATTGAAAGTGAAGAAGAAAGAGAAGAGGGACATACGGATACTCGACACTATAACTTCGAATGCGAAAAACCTGATCCCAGCCTGGGATGTGATCTGGGGATCGATGTTCAGGGCTAAGAGCTTTAAAATCAGAGCGAGTAAGACAGAGTCTGTTGGGTCTGTCTTACTCGCTTAATGGAGATTATCGAGCTGGGCTGCGGATGGGGTTCACTATCGCTGTGGATGGCTGAACGCTGGTTGCAGCACTGACGCATATTTTTTATGGCCTGTGCGGAGCTGTGGGGATATCGCAACGGTGAGGAGTGGCTGGTATCTCATTATCTGCTAAGCAAACGATAATTATGGCCGTTCGATCTCGAAATGGTCAATCAGAAAATACCCGGAATCCATGCCAAAAGCCACAGGAGCTGCAGCCAAATTCGTCAATCTCAATCGAAGCCCGCGGGAAAGGAGTATCCACCATGATAGATTGTGATTATCTCGTTGAAATTCTTACACCGAAAAAAACCGACGATGCAATCGACAAAACGGCCGCCAATTTGTTTGCGGAGCGCTACTACCGCGTTATTGAGCATGAGATGGGAATTTCCGTGCCGGACAATCCAATGGGTCAGCCACGCCACAGCCTCTTGGAAATGATTGCAAAGGCCAGTCTGCCGGTAGTTCGTCAACGAACCGTGATGAATCTAAATACCTTTCACACCAAAGAAGACCTTGATGAGTTGCTCAAAACTGCTGCGAAGTTGGGTATCGAATACTTGCTGATCGTGCGCGGAGATGGCGGACCCCTGCTGCCGAAACTCAATCCGAAAAATATCGGTGGATCAAAAAGTGTGGTGACTTCTATCGATCTGATTCGCTACATCAACCTTGAATATGCCGGAGTTTTTACCACCGGTGCGGCATTCAATCAATACAATTCGATGCCGCTTGAGAGCGAGCGCTTAAAACTGAAGATCGAAGCCGGTGCGCGGTTCGTGATTACCCAGCCCGTTATCGGAAAAGACGCCCACGTGGACGACCTCTTCAGCTTCGGCATCCCGGTAGTGGTTGAAGCCTGGATGTCAAAAAACGCCGACCTTTTTCTCAAGAGTATTCGCAGCCCAGACCAGGATCTTGCCAAAGGCTTTGACCCCTTGAACAATCTGCGGTTGCTTCACAAGGCGTATCCGCAAAGTTGTATCTACCTTTCCATGCTGGGATTCAAGCAAAGCTGGAAAGCGGTTTTACCCAAGCTATGAGCATGTTTCGGCCGTTGCGTGCCCATGGTTCGCAAGATTAACGAATATGGAGGTTGCCACCTATGGTCAAGAAGTTAGCTGATGTTCTGATAAAAATCGGTGATCAATTTAGGGATCAGATTTCAACGGGTTCTCAATTTTATCTTGAGGTCGATATCGGAAAACAGGCGGCAACATACGGCCATTCCGAGCTTGAGGAAAAGTATAATGATATATACGCCATTGTGCCTTTAAAGCGTCCGGTGAGAGGAATGAAAGTGCGGGTAGACGGCAGGACCTTTGTTAATTATGCCCAGTTTGAATCGGGTGTTGTCGTGCCAAATTACGTAGCCAGGGATGCCGGGTTATCCTATAAAACCTTTTTACCCAATGACAGCATGATCCGGAATTTTACCTGATCATCTTTCATTTATCCGGATTCCTTCGGAAAGATATTCTAGGCTGGGATATTCTGAAGCAAAACTTAACACCTTGGCCTGGGAAGTGAAAGCGGTAATGCCCACCAGGTCAGGTCGAGGCATGGCCTCATAGTTCGGAGTGCTGAGATTCTCGTCCACGATCGCGATTTCCCACTCCGGTGGGGTTAGGCCCGCAAGAACCATGAGGCTGAGTGGTTTCCACACGCGGTAACGGTTCCAGTGGCTCTCCTTGACTTTGGTGATGGCGACCAGTGGGTTTGAAGGATTGATCAGATATAGTCGCATGGCGTGCATTTACTCCTGGATAGGGACTTGTTTTTTGTCCTTTTTCATTTTCCTATATTTTTCTGCGATGACGTGCCATGCATTTTTAAAATTTACGGCATTTCAATTAGACTTCCGGACAGCTGACTGCCTGCAAAACTGTCTCGCTGTTAAAAACTAATTGAGCGTCCGACTTTTATTCAAAGGCGTTTGACGGAAATCAGGAAAGATATTTTGTAAAGTCCCGCATGGACTTCACAATATCCAGAATCGCCGCGTGCATACCCTCAGCGCCGGAGCCTATTTCCGATGTTTCTTTCTCCCCGGTCTTGCCCTGAACCTTGGATTTAATTTCTTTCAAGTTTTGAGCGTGTATTTCAAACTGCAGGCGATGCTCTTCTTTCATGTCTTTGATGACATCGGAATTAATCTGTTGGATGAGTTCATCGGCCTCAGCCAGTAATTCGTCGATATTCTTGGATTCTAAGTTCTTTGGCATGATGTTTCTCCTTTCCGTTGTGATTTTCGTCCATGATTTCATCGGATTTACACACGCAGTGTGGACACGTTCATCGTGTTTCCTTGAATCCCCGACAGCCCCTTTGTATTCTGTTAGGTGGTTCCGTCTCGATCCTATTGCCGAACGCTATTCTGCAAAGTGCTGTCGAACTTTCGCCGCAATCTGGCGATCCGTCATCTTGTCAACTGTCTCAACACCTGCGATGCGTCCGCCCAGTCTTTTTTTGTCAAGACGTTTCTTCAGTTCGCCCTTTGCCTCACCAGGACCAAATATCAGAATAGACTCTGCGTCGCGAATACACGCAATTACAGCATCGTAGTAAATGTTGAGAGTTCCCGTTAACCTTGCCTGGCGGCTACCATCCGCGGGTACCAGCTGTGATTCATAGGGACCCTTGAGAGGTGAATCACCAGAACGGCGGAGCTGTTTTTCAACCTTCGATATTATCAGTCCTATCTCTTCCCCTTTGTCCGTAACAGCCACGACAATAGCCTTCCTATGGTCAATCCACAGACCCACTTTTGTTCTCATCGATATCTCCTTTGTCTACTAGTTCCACCTAACGTAGGCATAACCCGCCGGGGGATTGACGTGCGGTAAAGCCGCGCAGCAATACCCAGTTGGTGTTGATGCCATTGTTAGGCTGTTTTCCTCGAATCGATTGTTTTCAAAAAAGCCGATCAGCATTCTCTTTCATGAATCCCCTACACAATTGTGCCTATTGCCCGAGTAACGCTTGAAGTAGTTGATGACGAGAATGCCCGGAGGGGTTGTAGCAAATCCCCTTCACCCTATCTGCACGGGAACACGGGGGGAAGTTCCGAAGATGTGATTTTTCCTCGTTATCGATCCCATTTTTTAATAGCTCTGCCCGTTTTAGCATTTTCTTCTCTTTCTATTTCGGCAGTTCTATAGCGGTCTTGAGCCTGTGACAGTCCGAGATGCGTGAACGTTAATCTTTGTCCGATAGAATAACTACGTTCAAATTCCAAGAGATAACGGCCATCTTGCCATTCCCTTTTAGAAGAAGAGGTTGTGTTCGGTGTGCCATAAACGCCCTCTATTACATCGCCCAGATCGCCATCATCAAACGAAGGCCAAGGCCCATAATCCACGACAATTTCGTATAGACGGTCATTACGATCAATAAATAGATATATAGATCTCGCATTTGCATCTATTTCTTTGGGATTTCGAACGGCATATTTGCTATTTACCAGATGATCTAGACGTACTGCACCAGAAGAAGTCAACTCCTTTTTTGTGATTCCCAAATATATCCCTTTCTTGAATATACCAATACGAGGAACATCCTTTTCGCCCTGGCAATATACCATTAAAAACGATAATGAACCGATAACAATCAGTAATAATGATTTCCTCATTATGAGC
>WOR8_10003382_pt1 | contig 15600 bp, 13 predicted proteins | sample DeeMarSeWOR38_10_FD_19890 | JGI IMG/M metagenome (IMG submission 19890) | reverse complement strand
TTTGGGTACCCTCTACCACCTTCAATATCTACAATGCATAATCGGCAAGCACCTATTGATGGAAGATCTGGTCTCGCACATAGTGTTGGGATATAAATTCCTGCTTTAGTTGCCACTTCTAATACTGTTTCACCCTCTTCGAAAACAACACGCTTTCCGTTAATATTCATCCATTTGGTCATGATTCCACCAACTGTAGATTTCTATCTTGTTTAAATATTGCTTTTCTTGGACAACTAGAGTAGCAAATTCCACATTTTACACAAATATCTGAATGAATATGATGTATATTACCCTTTTGACCTGAAATTGCATTAACAGGGCAATTACCAGCACAAAGTGTACAACCATTGCAAAGATTCTCATCTATTGTATAATCAATTAGATCCTGACAATCTTTGGCTGGACACTGCTTTTCAAAGATATGGGCTTGGTATTCTTCCCTGAAATATTTCAAAGTAGTTAAGACAGGATTCGGAGCAGTTTGCCCAAGGGCGCATAATGATCCCATTTTAACTGTATAAGCAAGTTCTTCGAGCAACATTAGATCTTTGTCTTCACCTTCTCCTTTAATAATCCGATCAAGGACTAAGAGCATTGCTCTTGTTCCAATTCTACATGGAACACATTTTCCGCATGATTCAGCTTGAGTAAACGTTAAAAAATAGTGAGCAAGCTTGACCATGCAATCAGTATCATCAAGAACAATCATTCCTCCGGAACCCATAATACTTCCTGAAGCTGCCATCGTCTCGTAATCAACTGGAGAATCAAGATGGCTTGGAGGTAAACATCCCCCCGAAGGCCCGCCAGTTTGGACTGCTTTAAAGTTTCTATTGTTTAAAATGCCTCCACCAATTTCATATACTATTTTTCTTAGTGGAGTTCCCATTGGAACCTCTATTAACCCTAAATTATTTACTTTACCAGTTAATGAAAATATGGCTGTCCCAGAGGCATGTTCGACACCAATTTTGTGAAATTCTTCCCAACCATGTTTAAAAATCCAAGATGCAGAAGCCCATGTTTTAACATTATTTATATTAGTTGGGTTACCCCATAAACCTGAGGTTGCGGGAAATGGTGGTCTTGGACGGGGATTTCCACGATGTCCTTCTATTGAAGCCATCAAAGCTGTTTCCTCTCCACAAACAAATGCTCCAGCACCCTCATGAATTGAAATATCTAATGAAAAATTTGAATTCAGAATATTTTCACCAAGAAATCCCTTTTCTTTTGCTATCTTCACAGCATGAGTAAATCGCTTGACTGCTAAAGGATATTCAGCACGGACATAGATAATGCCATGACGTGCCCCAATGGCATATGCACCAATGATCATTCCTTCTAAAACACTATGAGGATCTGCTTCAAGGATTGATCGATCCATAAACGCTCCTGGGTCTCCTTCATCGGCATTACAAATAATATATTTTTCGTCTCCAGGAGCGTCCCGACAAAAACTCCACTTTAATCCTGTGGAAAACCCTGCTCCTCCACGGCCCCGCAATCCAGAGTCTTTTATTATTTGGATGATTTCTTCTGGAGGCATTTTTAATGCTCGCTTCAGACCTGAATACCCTCCCCGTTCGATATAATCATTAATATTCTCTGGATTAATGTGACCACAACTACCTAGAATCATACGTGTTTGTTTGTTATAGAAAGGAATGTCATGATACCTTGCTATGGGCTGATTTGTTTTTGGATCCTTGTAAAAATATTCATATACTGGTTTACCTAATTTTAGATGAGACTCCACAATTTTATTCACAAATGTGGTCTTCACTTTGCTGTACATAACACCCTCGGGTTCTATAATTACGATTGGGCCTTGGGCACAGAATCCATGGCATCCTGTGAAGTCAACTTTAATTTTATCTTGTAAATTAAAGTTTTTCAATTGGTCTTCAAATTCTTCTTTTATCTCATCAGATTTAGAGGATAAACATCCTGTTCCTTGACAAATTAAGATTTTAATTTGTGAGGTATCGTGAGGGGGCATCATTCGTACCTTATCTACTCTTTTCTTTCTGAGAAATTCGCTTAATTATTCGGAGTAATTTTGCTGGATTCATCTCTCCATGTACTTCCCCATCTATTTGAACAACAGGAGCTAGTGCACAACATCCAAGACAGGCAACTCTTTCATATGTAAATAACCCATCTTCTGTAGTTTCACCTGGTTCAAGATTTAACTTTGTTCTCACAGTCTCTGCGAGGATTTTCCCCCCTTTAACAAAACAGGCCGTCCCTAGACAAACAGTAATGGTATGTTTCCCAGGTTTTATAAACTTAAACTGCTGATAGAATGAAGCAACGCCATAAACTTCGTTTGCAGACATTTCAAGATGTTCGCTTATTCGAATCATATTTTCCTTGGATAAAAATCCAAATTCTTTTTGTACTGCTTGAAGAATCGGAATCAAATTGGCTTGATTCCTACCTTTAGAACCTAATATCTCTTGAAGTATAGTATCTTTTTCTTCGTATGCTTCCGCTGCCAACCAATTAAGCCTCCAAAAGTAATAATTTCTGGCTTGATGCAATTAAAATGTATTTAATTTGTGATTTTGTGAAATGGTCTTTTATCTTAGCCTGTTCTATGTTAAGATACAACGAAAGACATTTTTATATTAAGAGTATAAAAACTTATTCTGGATAAGAGTGAAAAAACACTAGTCAATTACTGAATATTGTAACCTGACTCTCAATCAAGCGAAAATAATGTTAGTAAATAGATTATTCCTGAAATTAGGCTAGAAATTTAATCTTTAATCATTAATCTTCTTTGCTAGCCTCTAGAATAACTTTTGCGAAGATTTCCATTTCTTTTAAAAGAGATTTAATATCTTTAGGATCATCTTCTTTAGTATCCTTATCATGCATCATCATTAATGACAAAACATAATTGAAGACATGAAGATCAAGTCGTTTAACCTCAGATACAGCAGAAAAATTTGCAGAATCAGTAGCTAAGAAATTTTCACGTATTACATTACAAACTAAGATATAATCACGTAGATCTTCCCGTAATTGAATACCTGTTGCAAAACCCTTTATATTATGAGTAATTACGTTTCCATTGACATCACAAACAATTATTTTAGATTTAAGTTTTGCAAGATTAGCTTGAGCCTTCTGCACACTATTTTGTAGTTCCTTGAAATCAGCAATTAAAATCTGTCGAAATACATCACTTAGCTCATCTTGTCTGTAGATAGAGGTGATATAGGTCTTGGGTGCATGTTCTTTTATGAATGGAAGGGTTTTAGCTTTGGCAAGGCTTTCTTTTAGCTTAGCCTCAAAATAATCCTCAACATCATATTTATGATAAAAAACATAGATGTTCGGATCCCCACCTCCTTCTTGGATAGCCCTGTAAACATCAGTATAATATCTATTTGCCTCATCATACTGTTCAGGTTGATGTAAATCCAGTACAAAAACAAGTGCAGTAGTGTTAGCTAGAAGCTGAGGCCTCTCTAAATAGGATTGCCGATATTCTTCCTGACCACCAAAGTCCCAAAGACTTATTTCCAAACCTAAATAATTGTGACTTTTAACGTCATGCATCACAGTAGGCCCTAAATCTCGGGTCTCTAAAGGAGTCATACCACCTAAAGTAGTCAAATATATAGATGTTTTACCACAACCACTAAGCCCAACCAGTGAAATCTTCATTCTAAGACCTCGATAAGAATTATGAGAATGAGAAAATCTGGAAAGAGCAACATATTTGTCAGTTTAAAACCGTTCCTTTCATTATAGACACTTAAGACCTAGTCTATCCATCCGAAGAGAATTAGATAGGAGTCTCACGAGGACGGTCGCATGGGAGACCAGCGCCCATATAGGAAACTGGTACGGCAGTATATAGTTTAAAAAGGTTTTCCTGTGTTTGTTCATACATACGGTATATATTTAGCTCATCAATGTAGTCCCGATCAGCAGTAAACCCACATACAGAAAATAAAAAGCATCTACTCCTAGGATCAACGATTTGGGAATTAGAATCAACAATTTTCTTCCCTTTCTTTCCACACCGTGGACAATAGGTTGAAGTCCATCGAGCAGAGACTCGTTTGATCTGAATGTTGTAATGAGCACCTTTATAGAGTAACACTTTATACAACGATCCGCGAAGCCAATTGGAGAACTTCCGTGAAAGCTTTCGCTGATTTTTTGGGGGATTAAAGCTACGTAAGTCTTCTAAGACAATATTTTGGCAGTCCACTTTGCAGCCGTCTCTAGGATCTCAATACTGGTCAGATGAAGAACGCCTTATAGGAAATCCCTTTATATTTTGCGTAGTCTACTAGCTTCAAGTTTCATCTGTTAATAATTGGGTTTATTCAGGTGTAAAAATCGTTTCAGATTAAAATCCTTTATTTTTTAATAAAAATGTAATATTAAAAAGAGTAGAATATTTTATGGTATCAAGCCAAACGATTTTATGATTCCTTAGAATTCAGATACTAAATGTCTCTTTGGGTGGAAAAATAGTGTTTCGACGGTCAATCTCGCGGTATACAAAAGAAACATTGCAATTCTTTGGACAACCTATTTCCTTTCTTCTTCGCCAACAGATTATGTTATTACTTCTTGCAGTAGCGGTAACAGAATCAGCTTTCTCATCATCTGTTATTTGCTTACCCCTTTATTTCTATCATGTTGATCCAAGTGGAATAAGTGGTTTGTCAGTTATTCTAGGTGTATATTATTTTGTTTCGTTATCCACAGCTTCATTTTTCGGTTATTTGAGTGATCGTTTTGGACGGAGACCCCTATTGATTATTGGGACAGGATTAGCTGGCATTTCATTTATGCCTTTCCCTATGGTTTATTCGATCTACGAAACTATTCCTTCTTCGTTTCTAATTCTATTATTCTTTAATTCACTTAAAGGTCTTGCAGCAGCAATGATTTCTGGTCCGATTTTAGCTATATTTGCCGATCTTTCCCCAGAGCAGAACCATGGAGAAACCATGGGGAAATTTTATCTTGCACGATCTATTGGTGCAGGGAGTGGGTTTTTATTAGGAGGATTACTCTGGGAATCATTTATTGAATATTCTTTCTTCTTCTTTGCCATCATTATGTTTTTAGCTTGTACTCTATATTTATTTAGATTGCAGGAACCAAAGAGAAAACTACCAAAAGAAGCAACTTTTGAGATTAAACTCCAAGATATAGAAGAATCCTCTGATTTAGGTATGAATCCATTCAAAACAATGGTAGAAAGTTTAAAAGATAAGCAATTTCGAAAATTCGCGATAGCTTGGCTTGCTTATACTACTTTAATTGGAGCAGGAGGTACTTATGCCCCTGTAATATTGAAAAGTGTCGCAGAAGATAAAATACCTGTTTCTGCGATTGGTTTAATATTCCTAGTTGGTGTAGTCATAATTGGGGTAATTCAACCAACAGTAGGAAAATTATCTGACAGATTTGGTCGTAAACCTTTTCTAATTCTAGGTGTAGTAGGAATGAGTCTGTTAATCAGTATGTTCTATTTTATTCTGGGTCAAGGATCTGAGGGGTTAATTGATCTAATATCAAATCCATTTTCCTTAGATAAAACAAAGCCATTAGCCTTAACACCTCCAGATTTTACTCCGCAAATATTATTTAACCTTCCTCATCTTATAATCATTATCATGGTCATTATATTTCTACTCAGTGCAGGTTGCTTTGCTTCTAGCTCTTTGGGAATGATTTCTGATGTAACTAAAGAAGAAAATAGAGGACGAGAAATGGGTTTCACCCAATCAATCATGTCTACTGGTTCTATCTTAGGATCAATTTCAGGAGCTTATGTTTTAGACCTTGGAGGAGCATTAGGTGTTTTAGCATTTTGCTTTGGATTAAGCGTGACAGCAGTTGTTATTATACTCCAATTTTTATATGAAACTAGTGGATTCTATCACTTTACACATAAACTTGTTTAGATGAGAAGTGACAGAATAACAAGCTTTTAATAATAAGTATTTCTAAATATTTACGGAGATGAGAATGCTCTACCAATGGATTTTGTCGCTAGTGGACATTCACTGGCATTAATTTTAATTTCTAAAAAGAGCAATCTCTATTTTATTATTAATTTTTCTTATTTTCTAAGCTTTACTAATGATAGGAGGCTTTACAATGGAAAATGACCATAAGGTGAATAAATTTAGCTTGATTAATGCTTTTGGAGGTGGGGGGGTGGTTGATTACAATCGTTTAATGAATGAATTCGGCATTTCACCCTTTAATGAAATCTTAAATACGATTCCAACTCAGGATCAACACTTTTACATGACTAGAGGGATAATTTTTGGTCATACTGCTTTTGAAAACATTATCGATGCAATAATCCATCGAAAACCATTCGCAGTAATGACGGGAATAAAACCAAGTTCAAAAGAATATCATGTGGGGAATTTAGTGACATGTCGAGAGACTATTTATCTTCAAAAACGAGGAGGAAAGGTTTTCTTTTGTATAGCTGACCTAGAAAGCTATATCGATGGAAAAGTATCATTAAAACAAGCTGAAGAAAATGCGATTGAGAATGTGGCGGATTTTATTGCTTTAGGATTAGATTTGGATTCTGCATATGTTTATCGACAAAGTGACCAGCCTGAAGTCATGAAACTGGGTTATCTTCTTTCAACGCATGCAACCTATAATATGATGAAAGCAATTTATGGTGAACATAAAATGGGGATTTATAATGCTGCATTTATTCAAGTAGCTGATATCTTATTTCCACAATTAATATACGAGCCAATACCTACAGTTGTTCCAATTGGCGCAGACCAGGCTCCCCATGCACGTCTTTCCCGCGATCTAGCTAGAAAAAAGAAAATTCAAGATGACTATCAATTTCAACTACCGAGTTTCATTTATCACCGTTTAATTGAAGGATTAGATGGTTCTGAAAAAATGTCAAAACGTAATCCCTTATCTGTTTTAACGTTATTTGAAACTCGTAATGATCTTCAAAATAAAATTTTAAACGTCTTTACAGGAGGAAGGGTGTCTTGTAAAGAACAGAAAAATTTAGGAGGGAATCCCTCTATCTGTCGTATTTTTGATTTATATCGATTTTTCTTTGAAAATAACAATGAAAAATTAAATGAACTTGCTCAAAAATGTATAAATGGCGAAATAATGTGTGGTGAAGATAAAAAAAACTTGATCTCAGTAATCACTGATTTCTTGGACACTCACGAACAAAAACGTCTAGATGCATTACCTAAAGCACGTGAAATTGTTCTAGAGCGTCATGAATTTTAACATGTAGCTATTTTAAAAGAAATCCTTGTTGGAATACTGTTTCTTTAATTTTTTATCGAGGTAATTACGATATTTTAATGGATCATCAACAAATTTTGTTCTTTGTTGATGTTTTTTCACCCTGCTTTTTAATGAAAACTCCTTAACTTTAAGAGTACATCTTCCACTTGAGATATCTAATGCTGATGGTCGTTGAAAGCACAAGGCAAATTTACATTTGTAACCAACACAATCGTCACCCTCAACCATCCTACAAAGAATAAGTTTTTTATTACCCTTGTGAGTAATCTTAAGATATTTTTCACTACATCTAAAAAATTTACAGGTTGTTTCACACATGAGGTCTGGTTTGCTCATCAATGCCACCGAAAACGCATAAATAACTTTGTAATCATTTTATCAATTTAAAATCATTAAAGATAACATATCCAGAAAAAAAATCTTGATTAACAATAGCAAATCATCCAACAACTAAAAAATCTAAGTGTATTCTCCATCCATTTATTTTCCTCAATAGGGTTTCTTGAAAGAAAAAAACATGTATAAAACCAAGAATTTCTCAGAGTTGCTAAGGTTGGATTTAGCTTAATCCTTTAAAAACCTTTCAGATAGCCATCCGTTAAGGTACAAAGAACCAAATCACGAAAAAGAATTCTAGTACAATCGATAAATTTCCTTTTTTCTTTTTAGATTACATTTTTATCTTCAGTGAATTCGGAATAATTTTGCTAGATTAAGTTAATTAGGTTTTGATATTACTATTGGAGGTAGAATTAACAAATAATAGAGAAGACGAATTTAAAAAGATAATAACAAATATTGCGGTCAATGTGATTAATAGTTTTGATTGGCTAATATTAAAAAAGTATCACTTAGATACTTAAATTAAAGCATTTAAATATTTGACAAGAGGTTTCCTAAGTGAGCCACTACCTCAAACAGTTAAAACAGTCTTCGACTCGCAAAATCATTCTTCTAGGCTTGTCACAAGCAGGGAAAACTTCGATCAAAGATGTTGTTTTTGGAGGCAAATCACCAGAGGAAACCAAAGATTATGCAGCTACTTTAAATTATGAACGTCAAATTGAAGAAGTAGCTGATGAACCCATTACTGTAATGGATTTAGGGGGTCAGGAAGTTTTCCTAAAAAGATTCCTAAGTAGTATGAGCTCATTCATATTCAGTAATGTAGCAGTATTAGTGTTCATATGTGATATTTTCACTCCAGATAAATTTCCAGCGTCAAGAAAAGCCTTTGTCGAGGGAGTAAGTCGACTTGAAGAAATGTCTGATGTTCAACCCGCCATCTATGTATTACTACATAAAACAGATTTAATGACAGATCTTACTCAGAGAGCTGAACGTATGGAATTTTTGATGGAGATGTTTCAAGATGCTGCCCCAAATAAAAACATAACCTTTTTACAAACCTCAATATATGATAATTCAATCCATGAAGCATTTAAACGAATAACTGCAGAAGCAAGTGAAATCATTCCAGAAGCTGAAGAAATAGAAAAAGAAGAAGATTTAGAAACAATAAAAAAACGATTACGGTTACGTCCTATCCAACAGGTACTCCACACTTTGAAATTCATGAATAGATTGGATGAAGTCCTGCTAATATCGCTAGATGATCCTGATTTTCGAATAAATGCATCTGATCTAGACATAAATGAGATTCAACATGTTTTAAATTTAATGACAAGAACTAATGATCTCCAATTGGTCGCAAATTCTAAATCAGAACTTCAACGCTTTGGTTCTGTATTAGTTTATCGATCCAGAGTTGAAAGCTTACCACGATTATTAATCATTCTTATCTCAACTGATCCAAAGGCAATCCTAGAGACTAAAAATATCTCAGAGATTGAAGAGGATGTACGATTACTGGCAAAACAATTAGAAAGTATGATTCAACAATCCACATAAGGCAGGCCAAATTTTGTCCCAAAACCTTTTAGTCCTCGCAGGATTATCTCATTCAGGTAAAGACCTTCTATTTAATCAAATTATAAAATTCAGTAAAGGTGAATCAGGTCAAAATATCGAGGAAATTATTATTTATTTTGATTGGCTTTTTAAGACTTTTAAAAAGAGTGATACACCTTATTTGAATGATCTTATATCCCCAATCAGAGAAAGAATACTTAGACGAATACATACGCTAATATATGTTCATGATATTACCTATCAACGATTGGAAGAAACAGTAAACGACTTTAAAGAGGTCGTTACACAGATTGAATCTTACAATAAATCATTTAAAGTTGTCTTGCTTCTAAACCGAGGTCATCTTATCCCAAATGAAATAGAACGAAATAATATCCTAAAAAATGTTTCTGCACGCTTGCAACAAATCGTTCCTCAAGACATTTCGGCGTATGTTGTTTCTCTGAAAGGTCCTGATGAACAACGTTTAACAAACATGATAATTAATCAAATAATAAATAGAGGGGTAGACTTTAGCCGTCAAAAGGAGGAAGAGAAAAATCAGCAAATGATTACTTTGAGTAACTCCCAACAGAAAGAGATTAAATCCATTTTGACAAATAAAATGACCGACTATGGATTCGCAGGGGCGTACTTATTGACTGATGATAACCATGTCATTTTAGCGAAAGGAAAAAATCAAAGTTGGGAAGAAAAAGTAGGTCCGCAGATTATCCGTGTTCTTGCTCAAGAAGGGTCTTTTGAAGTATCTCAAGGGTCAAAAATTAACATAATAAGAGTCGAGGATTTTCTTATGATCACACAATTAGTTACGAATAGAATTAAACTGATTCTACTTGGAAGGGAGACAAATTTTAAACTAAATAATGAATCTTTTGCCACTATTGAGCGAAAATGTAATGAATTAGCGAAATCCTTAAGTTCGAAATTATAGGTTTATATAAAAGCTATTTTACTGTATAAATGGAGATTTGAATCTAGATGATAAAGGGTCTTATCTGCACTACCATGACTGATATGGGACCCTACCCTCTTTTGAACTTATCTTCACTTTCAGAAGATACTACGGTCAAATTAAGTGTGATTGGGATGACTATTCTTTCAATGGGTGCAGGCACGGTTGCTGAAAAGCAACATTATCGATTACATGGATCTATTCCAGTGCCTGATAGCCCTGATTATGAAGCATTAGCAATGTCTTTCACAGTCATTCCAAAAACTACAAAAGATGCCCGAATCAGCCAACATGGACGAGAATCAACAATTTGGCTGATTTTTGAATCAAAAAATCGAGAACAAGTATTTTCTATGCATTCTATAATTGAAAAAACGCTTCGAAAAGAATCCAAAGTTTTAAAGGAAGAAGACGACTTAATTGATCCAGGAAAGATGCAAACAATCTTTAATCGAATGAAAACCTTGTGTGAAGAGGTATCTAATGGAATCTTAGCAGTAACAGAATATCAACCTCAAGTTTTGGCTGAGCGAGGAGGATTGGAATACTATACAATCAATGATGTGGGGGATCCGCTTCTATTACAACCAAACGATGAAATCATGGAAAATTCGGTCTTAATATTAGTAAATACGGTTTTAAAGAGAATATTGGTTATAAAATTAAAAGAAAATGTATCACAGCGTTTAATTTTCTTAGCAGGACGAAGTGCATCCAATTTTAATTCAAACAGATTTAAAAATGAGTTCACTATTCGTAATGTATCAGACCCATTAGAAATAGAAATGATTATTGAGAAGATTGGGATATTGCGTGAAATCAGTGAATGATCGGAGATTACACTAAATGTCATACCTTGCACGAAAGAAAGCTAGTAAAGTCTTAATCCTAGGATTAGCGGAATCAGGAAAGTCAACTATTATACGTGTTGTTACAGAAGGGAAAATACCTACCAAAGAAGAAAAATATAATGCAACCATTGATTATGAAAGGAAGCAAAAAGTTATCGCAGGGACGGAAATAACGATCTTCGACCTAGGAGGACAAACTGCTTTTCTTGATCGTTTTACTGGGGAATTGTCAGAATTTATATTCAGTGGAGTGAGAGTCCTAGTTTTTGTAGTAGATTCAATAAAGATTCCTGATATTCAACGTGCAAAATATTATCTTGATTTAAGTCTAAAGAAAATTAATCAATTTAGTCCAGAAGCATCAATCTTCATATTTCAACACAAAACCGATCGTGTACCTAAGGATCTCAGAGATGAGGTTAAACAAACCATTTATGAATATCTTGCAGCAGGGGTAAATCAAACCTTAAAATATTATGAAACTACAGTATTTAATGATTCTATTTTTAGTGCAATGGGAGATGTTTATGCAGAAGCAAGTGGGGCAAAGAAAACCCTTCGGCCATTGCTAGAAACATTTATCCGACATAATTACGCTGATATGGCTCAAATATATACCAGAGAAGGAGCTCCTTTAACCAAAATTGAAAATATAGATAAATTTGATCATATATCGTTGATTGAAATCAAAGAAGTATTTGATGCAGTTATGAATCGATTATCGAATACAGAAAACCAAGAATCAACATCTATACTCATGGAGTCCACGAGAAGAGTCTTTGTAATCCGAATATTGGATAACGGATTGTCAATTTTCTTCGGATTTCCTAAAGAACGATTACGTGAACGTAATGAACCAGTCCCATCACTCTATAATAAAGTTCTTGCTTTTTGTTCTCAGTTACAGAGTATAACTGAGGGCTAATTTATTCCACACTATTTTTATGTCTCAAGAAGAAATTTACTAGGAAAAAGCTTACATTTTCTATCTTTCACGAGTTTTTTTTTGTAGATGAAAAAAGCATCAATTCGTTTAAATACTGAATAAATAAAGGGGAATCAAATATCAATTACTAAAAGAATTGATAAAATTTTTGAAGGAGAGACTATACAATGATAATGCAGAATATTGATAGTTGGATCCCCTCTGTATTTTATTTTTTAGGAGGTATCCTTCTAGGACTAGTAATTGAATTAATTATATTCGCAAGATTTAGAAGATCACTCTCAAGGGTAAAATGGAAAGGATTCACAATAATTTCTAATTCACTAAGAGGAATCCCTTTTTTCTGGTTTTTATTACTAGGTTCATATCTGGCAATTATATATATCCCTGCTGATGTCTTAAATCTTGATCCGACATTTATTGATCTGATAGCAAGAGGATTTTTTTTGATTTTTATTTTGACATTCTTAGCAATTCTAGCTAAAATGACTAATGGCTTTATCACTCATTATTCGGGTAGAACAGAAGGAGCTCTAGCTAGTACCACCCTAGTGACTAATATCGTAAATTTGATCTTTATTTTACTAGGATTCTTAATTATTATTCAATCATTGGGAATAGATATAACTCCATTGCTTACATTGCTAGGTGTTGGAGGATTGACAGTTGCTTTGGCTTTACAACCTACCCTATCGAACTTTTTCTCTGGAATTTATATTATTGCAGCTAAAGAATTTTCTGTAGGTGACTTTATAAGGCTTGATACAGGTGAGGAAGGATATATCGTTGATATGACTTGGAGACATACAGTAATTCGCCCTCCTGCACAATATGATATTATTATCCCAAATCTTCGACTTGCTTCAGCTTCGGTTACAAATTTTGGAATCTCTTCAAATGAAATTCAAATCACCGTTCCCTTAGGAGTAGGTTATGAAAGTGATTTGGAATATGTAGAAAAAGTGACGATTGAAGTTGCTATACAAGCAGTAGAGCAAGTACAAGGAGAAAAACCTACTACTCTTCCCTATATCCGATATCATACATTTTCTCCTTCATCTATCGATTTTAATGTTAATATCTATTCTAAAAATTTAAGAGACCGTGCTAAAATCCGCCATGAATTTATAAAACTCCTCTATAAGCGGTACAAATCCGAAGGTATAGATATTCCATACCCAACCACTATAGTATTATCAAAACCTTTAACATGAGGAAAAATTATCTTTTATAGGGAGGTTAAAAACCTCTTTAATTATTCTTCCAGATAGTAGTAAGGACTCTTAAGGATTGGAGAATTAAACTTAATTACATCTTTAAAAACGAAAATTTTTTAGTAGAACCAAAATACGAGAATATCTTTATCAAATATCCTAATAATTTTGAAACTTAATTATCTCCTAAAAATTTTAGGTGATCGTATCAAAGGGTTTTTGAGAGATAGCTAGCACGTTTATACTTGATAAGTTTATGATAAATAATACGTTTGGTCAAATTTTTCCTCAGATAGATGAATTAGTAAACCAATCATTCACAGTTACTTCTTTCTCTTATAGATCTCCTCGAACAGGAAACACCTCACAAACTATTGTACTACCAACCTATGAAATCCTTCGTAGAAGTGATCTTTCTGGCAATATGCAGCTTATTACCTCTAAACTGAAATCTCTTGGTTTCGTTCCGTTCCTCCGAGCTCATCCCACTCAGGAATCGAGAGGACTACTTTTTATCCTGCCAATGAACGAACGAATGCTAGATACGAAACAAAATTTGAAGACTCCAGCAGTTCTTTTCGTTTTCACGGTACTTTCAGTGATATTGTCAGGATTCAATATTTGGGATAAACTAAGAAAAATAGAACCAGGATTAGATCTTATAGTCACCATTGCCCTTTATTTAATAGGAATCATGGGTATAGTAGGAATACATGAATTAGGACATCTTGTAGCTTCTCGCCTTCATGGTATCAGTGCAAGTTGGCCATATTTTATTCCAAATCCATTTAGTTTTGGAACCTTTGGAGCTTTTATTACTCAGAAAACCCCAAGTAAATCCAAAAATGCGCTATTTGATGTTGGTTTATCAGGACCTATTTTTGGATTTGTAGTGGCATTGATTTTTACTGTTTGGGGTCTATTTCTATCTTTTACAGTCTCAAATCTTCCAGCTATAGGGGAAGATATCTTTTTCACAAATTTTCTCCAGTTTAATAGTCCAACACGATATAGAATACCCCTATTCGAGCTATTAGCATTTTTAATATTCCCTAATTCCTTTTATGAGTCTGAAATTATACTCCATCCTCTTGCACTTGCAGGTTATATTGGATTATTGCTGACTGGGTTAAATTTAGTACCTATGGGTCAAACAGATGGAGGACATATCGCACGTAGTCTAACTTCGGAAAAAAATCATCGAGTAGTGACTTATATTAGTGCAGGAGTACTAACAATCTTAGGATTCTTTTTCTTTGCCATTCTATTACTCCTTATGTACTCCCAGACAGGCCATCCAGGTCCACTTGATGATATCTCCTCAGTGAGTACTTCTAGAAAACTTATAACGTTCTTAGGATTGGTTTTAACAGTATTATGTCTACCTTTTCCCGTAGATATTTATAATTGGATAATTTATCTATTTGCATGATTGAATTATTTCAATGTCGAATAGTAAAATTCTCCAATTTCTTTTTGCGTTTTATCCATTTGAGAATCTGTTTTATTTATTCTTGCCCGTCCAGTTTCTGAATCTCGTCGAAAAGTGATATCTAAGCTCTTAAGAAAAGAATTCATTCCTTCACGTTTTGCTAAAGGCTCAGAAACATAGCCATGTTTAGCTGGGATCCCATTGAAGAGCATTATACGATCACCAGTAAAGTCAGCAAGTTGAATATCATGCTCGATGGATATAACAGCACTAGTTGGATTCCGTTTGGTCTGATTTCTAATAACACTAGCAATTTTTGTTCTTTCAAGAGCATCTAGAAATGCAGAAGGTTCATCTAGGATGTATAAATCTGCATCACGAGCTAAACATGCTGCAATAAAGACCCGCTGGTTTTCCCCTCCAGAAAGATCCTGCATGTTACGCTTAAGAAAATGAGTGACCCCAAGAGGATTTAACAGCTGTAATTGCCAGTATTTTGTATTTAAATACTTCCTAGTAGTTTGCTGAAGAAATTCAGAAACATCAAGATCGTAATCCTTAGAAATCAGCTGGGGTTTGTAACTAATAACTGCAGGAATTTTAGCAATATTTGGAATTTTCCCAGATATTAAATTAGCAAAGGTTGTTTTTCCTAATCCATTTTCTCCCACGACAACCATAATCTCCCCTAAAAAGATACTTCCTTCACTTACATCGAGAACAAAATCCCCTAGTCTTACTGTCATTGATGGCCAAGAAACTGACGATCCTAGCTTAATTGACCTTTCTTTTACCGTTCTTTTAAAAGAAATTACACGGGGTCGGAAATGAATATTCTCGTCTTTTAACCACCCAGTTAAAAACGAGTTTAGTCCCTTTTTAACAGAGAGAGAGCGAGAAACAACCCCATAAACATGAGGTTCTCCCCATAAAATATGGATGAGATTAGACCAATAATCTAAAAC
>WOR8_10006063_pt1 | contig 15604 bp, 13 predicted proteins | sample DeeMarSeWOR38_10_FD_19890 | JGI IMG/M metagenome (IMG submission 19890) | reverse complement strand
CAGAGACGCGCCTAACCTCATCGGTTGCCGAATGCCAGGAAACCCCCGAAATCTTGTCGCTGAAAAGTAAAATATTGCGCAGTCTGGTGGAATTGCCGCCGATGCCCAATATTATTTTAAAAGCCCGTGAAATTATGGAAGATCCCGGATCAAGCCTCAAGGAATTAGCCGCGGTCATCGAACATGATCAAGCCATTGTTGCACGGGTTCTGGCCCTGGCCAATTCCGCTTATTATGGTTTGAGCGGCCTGGTGTCATCGATCCAGCATGCGTCCATTTTGCTCGGACAAAAAACCCTGGGTGAATTGATCACCATCGCCGCTTCCTCGCGCCTTTTAAGTAAAAAATTAAAGGGTTATCAACTGCAACCCGGCGATCTGTGGAAACATTCACTAGCAGTTGCGCTGGGCTCCAAAATTATCAGCGGGATGATAAATCGCGATTGGGTTGAAGACGCGTTTATTGCCGGTCTATTGCATGATGCCGGCAAAATTATACTGGATCCCTATGTCGAGGAGCGCAACGAAGCTTTCGAGACCCATTTACAGGAGACATCCGGCAAATTTTTTACGGCTGAAAAGCAAATTTTAGGATTTGATCATGCCGAAGTCATGTCGCGCGCTTCTCGGTTCTGGCGCTATCCCGAGTCCCAATCCATGGCCATACGCTACCACCATTACCCAACGCATTCCGGAAATAACCGGCTGGCCTATATTGTTCACCTGGCGGATTTTGCCGCCAAAGAAGCCGGATTCAAGTCCGGTGAATCGGCGCAACCATCTGAAATTGATCCACACATTTTAGAATATCTGGGATTTGAAAATGCTCAACTAAAGCCGATCATTGCCGAGATCGCCACGTCGGTTGAAAAACTCGCCACCGAATTTCAATAATCCATTTCAATCGTGCCGAAACCTGCGCTGGATCGGCATGCGCCATTTTTAACGTTACCACTTCCTTTGTTTATTCCTGCTTCTGGCTTCTGTCAACTGGCGCCTGGCTTCTGACATTCGGCAGCCAGCAGCCAGTAGCGAATAGAAAAAAACGCTTGCTCGTTGATGCAATTAACGCCAATATAAGCTAATCTGTATTACGGCCGAAGAGGAAAAGACCCATGCCTCAATATGATTTGAACGAATTTTTGAAATTATCCTCTGTGCTCAACTATAATCTGAGTGCCGCATCACTAAACCGCTATAATGTCATGATGTATATTATCGGCGGCAAAACGCTGGATCGCAATGCTTCAAAAGACCGTGAAAAAAAAGGTCTGATCATGGACGCGCTGGGTTATCTCTTCAGCGCTTATCAGCAGAAAAGGCGTCATCTGGGCCCCATGGCAGTGCTGCACCCCTTGCGGGCGACAGCCCTTTTTGCACGCAATCAAAAACGGCTGGACACCGTCGGTCTACTGAGCGTTCTGTTTCATGATATTATGGAAGACATCAATTCCAATGATTTCGATGCGAGCCGCTGGAAAGATATGGAAGGCCGGCTTTACAGCCTGCTGGAACGCTTGTCTGACGAAAATGAATCCAAGTTGCTGAGCCATATCATCGCTTTAACAAGGACGGAAAGAGAATCCTATTATCAATATATCGGTCGGCTGCTTGAAAGCGCCGGCCAGTCACCGCAGCTGGTGCACGTTAAGTTAGCCGATCGCCTGGACAACACCCTGGACATGCGCATTGAACTGGAAGATCCCCTCGCGGGGGTTGATTTCTTTAAAAACGTGTTTCAGCTGATGTTTGTCAACAATTATCGCGGATATATGCCCTCCAATGAGCGCGTGCCGGCGACAGCGATGAATGGCGCTCGACGGCTGCATCAGCTTTTTAAAAATACGGTATTGCTTTCATTGATTCGACAGCATCAGTCCATCGGCAATGATCATGCATTGCGAATACTTTTTGAAGCTGTTTGTGATGCCAGTTTGAAAGAAGCACAGAGGACGCTCATGCACTTACTCGGTTACCATTTTAAAAACCTGGCCGAGCAGCGCAAATTGATTCTGGAAGCGATGGATTATTCTTTCAGCGGTCGAATTGATCTGGTGACAAAGCCGGATCGCGAGCAATTGCTGGATGGTCTTTTTACAACCTATTTTGCGCATAATTCCAAAAGCGACCTGCGCCGGCAACTCGACATTTTATATCAGAACAAACCGTTGATGATTCAAGCATCAATTGCTTTTGTAGTGATATTTTTGCATTTCTTAAATGATACCAAATATTACATCCATGGCATCAGTGCCGAAGGAATCGAACCGCGATAAATGTTATCAGAGGACCCGTCTTCGTCACGATAGAAGCGTGACTTCGCCGGGCAGGCAGAGGGCCCGTCTTCGTCACGATAGAAGCGTGACTTCGCCGCGACAAGTCGCCGCGGCCAGCAGAGGGTAGAAATCAGATGCTCCAGAATCGATTTTTCTTATTTCTGACATCTGATTTCTGTCTTCTGGCCTCTGAATCCTAAATTGCCAGATCGCTGGGCACTTTTTCATCAAAGTCCTTCAAGCGCATGGCCATCAGGTGGTTGACCATTTCGAAATCTTCGAATCCCGGGTCGGATTTCTTCGAATCTGAAAGCATGGTTTCACGGCTGTGGTAGGCGGCGCCATATTCGGGATCTATCTCGAGAGCGCGATCAAAATCCTGAAAGGCCCGGGCAAATTCACCCAATTTTTCGTAGGCCAACCCCCGCAAATGGTAGGCACGGACATAACCCTCATCCAAATTGATGGCGCGATTAAAATCGGATATTGCCTCACGCGCCTTTTCCAGCTTTAAACGGGCAGCCCCCCGGCTGACGTAAAAAAGAGCCAGGGAGGAATCGTATTCTATTGCGCGTGAAAGCAGGTCGATACTTTTCTTAAAGTCCCTTTTTATATAGGCTGCAACGCCTTCATCAAACATCTTTCGGGCTGCATATTTATTCGCCACGGTGTTTACCTCCAAGTTTATACCTGAATCTTGAATGAACATGAGTGTGCAGCCGGTATTGCCTCTTAACTTTGAAGTACCTTGCTGATCAATAAATTTAACGTAGTCACTGTAGAAAGGATGTCAATGCGGACAGGCTCAGCAATGTTCCTAAAGCTGGAGTACTGGAGTAATGGATGCCGAAATTGAACCATTGACAATCTTTGCTTCTTATCAACACTCCAACACTCCATTACTCCAATACGCCAATTGATAGTTCAGCAGCTTATTATAAATGACAAATTTTGGTAACGAAATGTCCCGAAAACGGTTATTTGAGATAGATGATCTCGCTGCTGTGGTGCTGGCTGGCAACCGTCAAACGCGGTTTGGGGTGGCTAAAGGCACTGGAAATTTCCGTCAGGACCTTTTGGGGGTCGTTATTGGTTTCACTTAGATGCGCCAAAATGACGTGCTGAAGGTGCCGGTGATGCAACTCTTGAAGCAGGTGTTTTGACTGTTGATTGGACAGATGCCCGCGGCGGCTCTGGATTCGTTTTTTCAAGGGCCAAGGATAGGGTCCGTTCATCAACATCTGCGGATCATGATTGGCTTCTAAAATAAGTAAATGGCAGTCTTTAAGTTGCGCTTTTAACTGGGGGGTGACGCTGCCCAGATCGGTTGCGATACCGATGCGGCGGCCGTTTTGCCCGATGGTGAATCCCACCGGATCTGCGGCGTCGTGGGAGATGCTGAAGGGATGCACGGTCATCGCATTGATCTGAAAAGGCAGACCGCATTCAAACGTCCGGATCTCATGCACCGAATTTCCGAGCGGGGCGCTTTTTTTGACTTTGCGGCTGAGGTAAATCGGCAGCTTTAACTGGCGGGAAAGAACGCCAACAGACTGGATGTGATCGCTGTGTTCATGGCTGAGCAGAATAGCGTCCAGGTCCTTGGGGCTCAGCCCCCTCGATTTTAAACGGCGTTTGATTTCAGATGCCGAAAGTCCTGCATCCAACAGGATGCCGGTAATGCCGTCGGAGATGTAGATGCTTGGGCCTTGCACCTTGGGCCCCTTATTTGCCTGTATGCCCGAAGCCCCCCCTATCGCGCACGGTTTCGTCCAGTGCTTCGACAACGTCGAGTTGGGCGACATAAACCTTTTGCACGACCATTTGGGCAATCCGATCCCCGCGCTGAAAAGTGTATGGCCCGGAGCCTAAATTGATAACGGCAATTTTTATTTCGCCTCGATAATCGGCATCGATGGTCCCAGGGGAATTGATCAGCCCGATGCCATGCTTTATGGCCAGCCCGCTGCGTGGCCTGATTTGGGCCTCAAAGCCTGTTGGCAGAGCGATCGCAAAACCGGTCGGGAGTAAGGCACGATCACCTTTGTCCAAAACAAGATCTTGCTGGATGGCGGCACATAGATCCATACCCGCCGATTGAGCGGTCATATAACGGGGAAAGGGGATATCGGCGTCCGCGTCCGGGCGCAGGCGCAAAATTTTGATAACGGGGGAATTACTCATCAATATATTGCTTCAGATCTATCTTCGGAGCCGAATTCGGTTTCAGTATCTCGTTAGGCTACTGGTTGCTGGTCTCCGGTTACCGGCAGAAAGCTGGGAATCAAGTTGAGGCCGGCTATAAGCAAGCAGCCAGCAGCAAGAAGCCAGTGGCCAATCAACCTCTGAACCCAGAACCGGGGGGTTATTTATACAGAACATCTTCGAAGGGCTTTGGGTCTTTAACCGGTCCCAGCAGCGTTAATCCCATTTTTTTTCTGATAAACACGCTTTTGGAAAGCGCTAAAATATCTCCTGCTGTCACCGATTCGACCTGCTCGATAACCTCCGGCAAGGTGACGTCGCGATTAAAATGAATTTCATTCTGGGCATTGCGCACCATTTGATTTTCATTGCTTTCCGATGCGAGCAGCAAACTTCCCTTGGTGTATTCGACCGCACCTTTAAGTTCGGCGGGCGATACCGGCTTTGAGCTGAACCTGTCTAATTCGGCAAGCACCAGAGCAGTCGTTTCCAGCGCTTTGGTTGGATCGACTGCCAGGTAGATGCCGCACATTCCGGTGTCCACATGGGACATCATAAATGAATAGACAGTATAGGCCAAGCCCCGTTTTTCTCTGATTTCTTGAAAAAGCCGCGAGCTCATGTTCCCCCCCAAAATCGTATTCAGTAAGGAACATGCATAGCGACGGGGATCCTTTACCGAGAGCCCCGGCGTGCTCAGACAAATATGAACCTGCTCCAGTTGCTGATCGTTAACGTTAACAAGTCCCTGGCTCTGTGGGGTGACGCGCTCGCTGATGTCGTTGCCCGGTTCAATGGATTCAAAAGCCGGGCCCAATCGGTCGGTTAAATGCGTATGGTCTACATTGCCTGCGAACGATACAACGATTCGATCCGGTTGATACAGGCGATGGAAATAATTTTTGATCTGATCGGCGTCAAACTGAATGATATTTTCCTGACTGCCTAAAATGGAGCGACCCAGGGGGTTATCACCCCAAAAGTTCTGGCCCGAAAGCAGATGAACATATTCATCCGGGCTTTCTTTGACCATTTTGATTTCCTGCAAAATAACCGGGCGTTCTTTTTCGATTTCCAGTGGGTCAAATACGGAATTCAAAAAAATATCAGAGAGGATATCGACCATCGTGTCCGTATGGGAGTCCATTACCTTGCCATGATAGCAGGTGTTTTCCATGGTCGTAAACGCATTGGTGTGCCCACCGATGGCATCAAATTCTTTGGCAATCTGATAGGCGGATCTGCGACGGGTGCCCTTGAAAATCATATGCTCGATAAAATGAGAAAGCCCGCTTTCAGCCGGCTTTTCATCGCGAGCCCCCACATTGACCCAGACGCCCATGGACACCGAGCGGGTGTGCGGCATTTTCAGGCTTAAAATTCGGATACCGTTTTTTAAGCGGGTCTTATTTACGCTCGGCCCCATGTTTTTCTTCCAGGATCGCTTTATGGCTGAGCCGGATTTTACCATCCCTGCTGATTTCCAGGACCTTGACCTTAAGCGAATCACCTTCTTTGACGACATCGGTTACTTTGGTAATGCGCCGATTGGCAAGCTGGGAGATGTGCACCAGACCGTCTGTGCCCGGTAGAATCTGCACGAAAGCTCCAAAATCGGTAACCTTGACAACGGTCCCCTCATAGACGGCGCCAACTTCAGGCTCCCGGGTCAGGTCTTCGACCATTTTTATCGCAGCCAGACCCTCTTCTTTGGAGTAGGCGGCGATTTTAACCAAGCCGGAATCATCGATCTCAATACTCGTATTGGTTTCACTCTGGATCCCACGAATAATTTTACCGCCGGGTCCGATGACCTCGCGGATTTTGTCCGGGTTGATCTTAATGGTCGTGATCGTCGGTGCATACGGCGATATTTCTTTGCGCGGCTCGCTGATGGCTTCCAGCATTTTTTTAAGGATAAACAGCCGTCCCACACGAGCCTGCTCCAGAGCCTTTTGCAGGATTTCCTTGGACAGTTCGTGGATTTTGATGTCCATCTGCAGTGCGGTGATTCCGGTTTCAGAGCCGGTTACCTTAAAATCCATATCCCCGGTGTGATCTTCATCCCCCAATATATCTGAGAGGATCACGACCTGATCATCTTCTTTTACCAGTCCCATGGCAATGCCGGCCACCGGAGCCTTGATGGGCACGCCGCCGTCCATTAATGCCATACAGCAGGAGCATACGGTGCCCATTGATGAAGATCCATTGGATTCCAAAACCTCGGAAACGAGCCGAATGGTATAATCGAATTTTTCTTTATCCGGCAGGATTCTTTCAATGGCACGGGTCGATAATCCGCCATGTCCGATATCGCGTCGCGACGGGCCGGAGATTCGACGGGTTTCGCCCACAGAGTAAGGCGGGAAATTATAATGCAGCATAAAGGGTCTAAATTCCTCACCATACAACGTTTCGACCCGTTGCTCATCTTGCCCGGAGCCCAGGGTTAAAACACCCAGGACCTGTGTCTCCCCGCGGGTGAAAAGCGCGCTGCCATGCGGTCTGGGCAGCAAACCGACCTCACAGGTAATCGGCCGGATTTCATCGAATCTACGATTATCGATACGACGGTTTTCTTTCAAAATCAGATCCCGGCTGATCTTTTTCTGGAGGTCATTCAAAATATCGTATACTTCTGATTTGCGGTCCTCATAGTCTTCACCCAGGCCCTCGAATATTTTGGCCTTGAGTTCGCGTATGGCGGTCTGGCGTTTTGTTTTCTCCGGGATTAAAATCGCTTCACGCATCTTACCGGCAGCTGTTTCATTGAGGGTATCGACCAGCTGCGGGTCTTTTTGCGGCAGTTCAAATGTGCGTTTCGGCCGGCCATTTGTCTCCTTTAATCTGAGCTGCAGATCAATCAGTGGCTGCATTTCGCGGTGACCGAAAAAGATCGCTTCAAGCATATCGGCCTCGCTGATCACATCGCCGCCGCCTTCGACCATGACCACGCCGGTTCTGGAACCGGCGACGATGATGTTGATATCGCTTTTTTCCAATTCACAAGAGGGGGGATTAATCTTCAATTGGCCGTCAATTCGGCCCACGCGCACACTGGCAATCGGACCGGCAAACGGAATATCTGAAAGTTCCAGTGCGGTAGAGGCACCGATCATTGCCAGGGTGTCCGGATCATTTTCCTGGTCCATGGATAAAACGGTTGCAATGACCTGGATTTCATATCGCCAATCTTTGGGAAACAGAGGCCGGATCGGCCGATCGATCAGGCGAGCGGTTAGGGTTTCTTTTTCACTCGGGCGCCCGATTTCACGGCGAAAATAGTTGCCCGGGATCCGACCGGCAGCATAAATCTTTTCCTGATATTCAACAGTCAGGGGTAAAAAATCCGCAATTCTGACTTCATGGGCAGCGACAACCGTCACGAGCACAATCGTATCACCATACTGTATGACTGCAGATCCGGAGGCCTGCCTGGCAACCTTGTCGGTCTGGATGGTGAGGGTTCTGCCCCCGATTTCTTCTTTTACTGAAATTTTCATTTTTTCTCCTAATTGTAAACCACACCCCTATGTTCCCGCCTCAAATACGGCATCGTTTCAAAATGACAATTTTTAAAGGCAAGACGGTAAATGGGTTGTGTAATCAATTCAACTTATCCGATTATCCGAAAAATAGCGCGTTTCGAGCGGTGTTATTGTCTCTGACGTTGCCGTGGCGGTCCGCAACGGCCCAACATATCATCGCCGAAACCGTTGAAATTTGATGCGGAAAGGGTGCGCCGATTCGGCGAATTACCGTTTCAACCCTAACGTATCGATAATGGCCCGGTAGCGATTGACATCTTTGTGTTTCACATAATTTAACAGCCTGCGGCGCCTGCCGACGAGCATCAGCAACCCTCTGCGGGAATGATGATCCTTTTTGTGAATTTTCAGATGCTCGGTGAGGGAGGAAATACGATGGGTCAATAAGCCGACCTGAACTTCCGGCGATCCGGTGTCTGTTTCGTGAAGTTTGAATCTGTCAATCAGTTTCTTTTTCTCTTCTGTGTCAAAAACCACTGTAACTGCCTCCTGTTCGGATAATTAGCGTTTATAGCCTTCCTAAATTGTCGAATTCTGCAGAACACAGGCGTAAGCCAATTTGTCCTGGTTTTTTTTATATTGCAGCACTGCCAGCAAGGTCTCGTTGGCATCCACAACTTTGAGGTGGGTGCCATCTTCTATCAGATCTTCTGAAAGCCGCTCAAGATCCATATCGGTTTTGCGAATGGGCTGGCCGTATCTGATTTTTTTCACCAACTTTTGGCCGGCCCGACATTCCGGCATATACGTCAGAGCATCTCTCATGCTGATTAAACTACCATTGACCTCACCGGTCAATGCCTGCTTTTCCAGTTGCGGCAGCGAAATGGCCTGCTGCAGGGTAAAGCCGCTGCTTTGCGTTCGTTTGAGTGCCAGCAGATGACCGCCGCATCCCAGTTGCTTTCCAATGTCAGCACACAGGGTGCGGATATAGGTTCCGGCAGAACACGATACTTCTAAATGGATTAACGGCAAATTTATTTCAAGGATTTTTATTTTGAAAATATGAATCCGCCGGGCCGGTTTTTGGACCGGTCGACCCTGCCGGGCCAATTTGTATAAAGGTGTTCCTTTGTGTTTAAGTGCCGAAAAAATCGGCGGTTGCTGTTCAATCGATCCGACAAAGTGTTGAACAATGGATCGAATCTTCGCTTCCGCAAAGCCGGTCACCGTCCTGGTGGCGATGACGGTGCCGGTCGAATCCTGGGTATCGGTTTCGACCCCCAGCTTAAGGCTGGCAGCGTAAGTCTTGTTGCCGGCCAGCAGAAACCGGGCCAGTCGGGTTGCTTCATTTATGCAGCAAACCAGCACCCCTTCTGCGAAGGGATCCAGGGTCCCGGTATGGCCTGCTTTTTTAGCGTTCAGCAGGCGTTTCACCTTGGCGACGACCTGTGCAGAAGACATATTCGGCGGTTTGTCGACAACGAGTATCCCGCTGTGGTGCTGAGCCTGCATGAAATTTTCTTTTCTTGCGCAGTTTACGACCGCGATTGTTGTAGGCTTAAACCGGTCTTTTTAAAGGTTATCTGCCAGCTGAATAATTTTTTCCTTCAGCGCCACCAAAGTCGATTCAATTTGAAATCCCGCGGCACTCGTGTGACCGCCGCCCCCGAATTTATTGGCAATTTTGGCAACATCCACGCTGCTGTCGGATCGCAAACTGACATGGTACCGATTCATATTGGTAAATTTACCGGCCCCGTTTTTTATTTCGTGAATCAGCGCGGCAACCCTAACATCTTCGATGCGACGGGCATAATTGATCAAACCATCTATATCCTCGGTGCTTGTTCCGGTTGAATTGAGCATACTTCGGCTGATGGTCATCAAGGACAATTTGCCATTTTCTGAAATTTCAATCGAGTTCAATGCCAAATTCAACAGCTTGATGCGGCCCAAAGAATATGTTCCAAAGACGCGTTGCGCCACAGTATAGGGTTCGACACCGATGTCGATCATGGATTTGCTGATGGCAAAGGCGGCCGGATTTGTGTTTGAAAACCGAAAAGAGCCGGTATCGGTTAAAATTCCCAGGTAAATTGCAGTTGCAATGGCCTTGTCAAAGGGGATCTCGAGCGCCTTGATCAATCGATAAATGATTTCAGCCGTGGCGCAGGCATCGGTATCGATAAGCTGCAGGTCCCCGAAGCCGGTGTTGGAAACGTGATGATCGATGTTAACGACAATCGGTATCTGCTCAACAACCGAACTGTCCTCGCCAACTCTTGCAATATCGCCACAATCAAGAACGATGGCCAGATCATATTCTTCAGCTTCTTTGATCTGCCTTACAATACCCTCAACGCCGGGCAAAAATCGGTAAACCGCAGGTATGGGGCTTGAATTAAACAGGGTTATGGTTTTATCCAATTTGTTCAATGCCAATCCCAGGGCAACCAGTGAGCCGAGACAATCTCCATCAGGTTCAGCATGGGATGCGACTAAAATTCGCTCACGGCTTTTAATGAGTTGTAGAATCTGTTCCATTGGGCTCTTTGGTTAATTTGATCAACCGATCAATATGCGCACCATACTCTATGGATGCATCGTAGAAAAATTTTATATCCGGCATATATTTGAGGTCCAGCTCGTGCGCCAAGATTCGTTTAATGTATCCGCGCGCACTGTTGAATCCTTTGATGGCCGCATCTTTTTCATGTTCACCATCAGGCGTCGTGAAATAAATGCGGGCCAGCTTTAAATCACGCGAAACATCTACGCCGGTAATGGTGGCCATCTTTAACCTTGGGTCTTTGATATCTTTTTGCAATATCTCGGATAGAACTTTTTGGATCAATCCGCCGACCCGGTCTGATCGTGCAAAGGGGATCATAAATGAATGATTTCTATATCGGTGTCAATAATTTCCGCCAGGCCGAGCTCATCGGCCAGATTAATGATCTTGTCGAGCTTCGAGTTAATAAAGGCCTTATCGTTGCCCACCATCGAAAAACCGATTTCAGCGCGCTGGTAGACATCGTTAGATCCGACTTCGGCCACCGATGCATTGAAGTTGTTGCTCAGCCGGCTGACGATCGCTCGAACCACTTTTCGTTTACCCTTCAAAGAGCGGCAGTCATGCAATCGAAAGGTGATCGTTCCAATTCCTACGACCATGGTCGTTATTCGTTATTCGTTATTGGTTATTGGTTTTCGGTTATTTGTTACCTGTGATTCAATCTTCAACACTGCCTGCGAATAACGAATAACAAATAACTATTAACTACTCCAGTTCGGGTCTTATCTCCTTGAAATAATAACAGTCAATCGTGTCGCCGACTTTGATATCGTTGAAATGCTCGATGCCGATGCCGCATTCATATCCGGCCTGGACTTCTTTGACATCATCTTTAAAGCGACGCAGCGAAGAATTTTTGCCTTCAAACACCACAACACCGTCCCTCAGAAGGCGCAAGTTCTGACCGCGTTCGATTTTGCCATCCGTTACATAACAGCCGGCAATATTGCCAATTTTGGGGATCTGGAAAACTTCGCGAACTTCTGCCGTGCCCAGTATATGTTCCTCAAATGTGGATGCCATCATACCGGCCATCGCGCTTTTGACATCTTTGATGACGTCATAGATGACGCTGTAAAAACGCATGTCCACGTTTTCCTCATTTGCCAGTGCCTGGATCTTGGGCGTGGGTCGGACGTTGAAACCGATGATAATGGCATTTGAAACAGCTGCCAGTGAAATATCGGACTCAGCGATCGTGCCGCTGGCGGAATGAACGACGTTAACGTTGACCTCATCATTGGAAAGCTTTGTGAGTGAGTCGTATAAGGCTTCGATTGAACCGTGAACATCGGCTTTGATGATAAGGTTCAAATCCTTGACTTCACCGGCCTGCATGCGCTCGTAAAGTTTATCGAGGCTCATGCGGCTCGACTGTGCCAGCTCTTTAGACCTTTGTTTCTGCTGTCGATGCTCGCTGACCTGCTTGGCATTTCTTTCATCTTTCAATGCAAAAAATTCATCACCGGCCATGGGCACGCCGGATAAGCCAACGATTTCCACCGGTATGGATGGTCCGGCGGATTCAATCTGATTGCCGCGATCATCGAGCATCGCGCGGATCCTACCGTAATGCATGCCGCACACGACCGGCTCGCTCGCCTTCAGCGTGCCGTCTTTGACCAGAACAGTTGCAATGGGTCCCCGGCCTGAGTCGATTTTTGCTTCGACAACATGACCGGTGGCCAGTTTGTCCGGGTTGGCTTTGAGCTCCAGGACTTCAGCTTGAAGCGAAATCATTTCGAGCAGTTCGTCAATTCCTTCCGCCTCTTTGGCGGATACTTTGACATAAATCGTATCTCCTCCCCACTCTTCAGGGGTCAATCCAATTTCAGCCAGTTCCCTTTGCACTTTATCGGGGTCGGCATTTTGTTTGTCGATTTTATTGATGGCCACGATGATGGGCACGTCAGCTGCTCTGGCATGATTGATCGCCTCGGTGGTCTGCGGCATGACACCATCATCGGCAGCAACGACCAGAACCACAATGTCGGTCACCTGGGCCCCTCTTGCTCTCATCGCCGTGAAAGCCTCGTGGCCGGGCGTATCCAAGAAAGCGATTTGCCCCTTGTCCGTGTTGACCAGATAGGCGCCGATATGTTGCGTAATTCCGCCGGCCTCCATTTCCGAAACCCGCGATTTTCGAATGACATCGAGCAAAGATGTTTTGCCGTGATCAACATGCCCCATAATGGTCACAACCGGCGGACGTGGCTGCAGTTTGGCGGGATCATCGGTTTCTTGTTTTATCAGGGCCTCTTCTTCGAAGCTGGCGCGTTCCACCTCATATTCAAATTCGTTGGCAATCAGTGAGGCGGTATCAAAATCAACGGTTTGATTGACCGTTGCCATTGATCCCATTCCCATCATAAACTTAATGATCTCACTGGCTTTAATCCCCATGCGTTTAGCCAGTTCGGATAAAACAATGGCATCGTCAATTTTGATGCGCCGCTTGATCGCTTTGGCAACCGTTATCTGTGTTTTCTGTCCGCCAATGGGTTTTTTACCTTTGCCCAGTTTGCGTTGCTTGCGCGGGCGATAACCGGCGCCGTAAAGATCTTCGCCTTCGACCACCGCTTTTCTGCGAAAAGAGATTTTCTTTTTCAAAAACTTCTTGTCAACTTCAGATTCCTCTAACTGCTTTTTGCGTTTTCTTTTCTTTTTAGCGGAGGGCGCTAAATCCTCTGCCGGGGGTGGCGGTTCAACAACCGCTCTGCGGGCAGGCAATACTTCAACTTTTGCTTTCTGCGATGCCGCTTTTTTCTCTTTTAACGGTTTTTCCGGTGGCTTAACCGGCAGTTTGATGATTTTGGCTGAGGGTTCTTTCTTGCGCACTTTAGCGGGTTTGGGTGCTTCCTGTGCAGGCGGCGTTTCCCCAACTGCCGGTTCTCCTGCCGCGGCCGCCTCTGCGGCTTCCTCAGCCGCCTCTTCCGTAACGGCTTTTTGATCGACTTCTTCTGTTACCTGTTCATTCTGGGCCACAGCCGCATCGATGTCGTTGGCAGTCTCCTCTGGGGATTCGACGGCTTCAACCGTAACCTTTTTTCGACGCCGGCGAATAACCGTCGGCTTGACCCGTGTTTCTTCAACGGTTTCCTCTTTGCCGCCAAACAAAGAAGATTTGACTTTGGTAATGACTTCCTCTTCCAAAGCGCTCATATGGCTCTTGACTTCGATATCCAAGTCATTGAGCTTGGCAATCAGCACCTTGTTGGTCATGTTCAAATCTCTGGCAAGTTCGTACACTCTGAGCTTGGCCATTCTTTCCCCCGGAATTCTAGTTCTGAACCGGCTTGCGGCCGCTGTCTGGCGACCCCTTCCGGCGCTATCGTTATTGTTTCAATAACAGATCCATTAATGCTAAATGGACGATTTAATTTTAAGTTTGGTTCGAACGGTCTTCTGTCCTTGTTTCAGTGCTGTTCGTATCGTCACCGTCGCTTTTAACAGTGTCCGTCTCGGACATTTCAGGCGCGTCTTCGGCCGGTTGTTCGATATCCGCTGATGTAGTCGGCTGATCCGGCGCTTCCTCGTCTGAAGGCGCCTCTTCTTGGGTACCCTGCGCTTCGCCGCTATTGTTCTGGCTGACCGCTTCGGCCACTGCTTCTTCCATTTCTTCAGCCTGCTGGTCCGCTGTATCAGACGTTTCAGCTGCAGCATCGACGCCTGTGTCCTCGGTCGCAGCTGTTTCTTGGGTTTCGGATTTTTTGCTGCTGGTTTCTTCCTCTGATTCTTCAGCTTTCTCGGCTTCTTTGACGGCCTTTCGAGCGGCGGCAATCAGTTTTTGAGCGGTTTCTTCCCCGATTCCTCTGATTTGAATTAAGTCCTCCGGCGTGGCTTTGCTGACCTCTTCAGCTGAATAAAAACCCAATTCATAAAGCGCATCTGCCAGACTGATGCCAACGCCCGTTAACGCAACCAATGAATCATATCCGCTTTGCATGGCGATCGTGTATTTCGTTTCGCTTTTGACGTCCAGATTCCAACCGGTTAATTTCGAAGCCAGTCTGACATTTTGCCCTTTTTTGCCGATGGCAATCGACAAAAAATCATCGGGGACGATAACCTCCATGGTTTGATTGGCTTCATCAATGATCACGCGTGATATTTCGGCCGGTGCCAGCGCGTTACACACGAACTTGGCCGGATCGACATGCCATGGAATGATATCGATTTTCTCGCCCCTCAATTCCTGCACGACATTTTGCACCCGGCTGCCTTTCATGCCGACACAGGCACCCACGGGGTCGATATCGGAATTATTAGAGGCCACCGCAATTTTAGCCCGGATGCCCGGTTCGCGGGCAGCGCCCATAATGGTGACAATTGATTCCCTGATCTCAGGCACTTCAGTGCGAAACAGATGAATCAGAAAATTCGGATGGGTCCGTGACAGTATAATCTGCGGTCCGCGGGATTCGTGCAGAACATCTAAAATGTAAGCCCGGATTCGATCCCCCCGGCGATAGGTTTCTTTGGGCACCTGTTCGCGAACATGGACAATTCCTTCAGTTTGTCCCAGGTTGACAATGATGTCACCGCGATCAATACGTTGCACAATGCCGTTGATGGTTTCTCCTTTGCGATCGACAAAACTGGAATAAACGGCATCTTTTTCCGCATCTTTCATTTTCTGGATGATGACCTGTTTGGCTGATTGTGCTGCTATTCGGCCAAATGTGCTGGTATCCATTTTGGTGCCCAGACTATCGCCGATTTCGCATCCCGGGTCCAGCTTGCGGCCTTCTTCCAGACTGATTTCAAGCGCCGGCTCGGTCACCACTTCGGCGACATCCTTGAATTGAAAAACTTCGATCTCCCCGGAATCTTCGTTATATTGGACCTCTATATCCATTTTGCTGCCGAATTTCTTGCGCGCAGCCGATTTCAATGCCTCTTCCAGGGCTTTGATCAGCACCTTTCGTTCGATACCTTTATCCCGACTCACCTGCTCAACTACACGTTTGATATCTGAAATTTGCATCAGATTTCTCCATCAGCGTCGACAAGCCGCGCTTTGGCAATATGGCCAAAAGGGATGACGACGGTTTT
>WOR8_10003374_pt1 | contig 15615 bp, 15 predicted proteins | sample DeeMarSeWOR38_10_FD_19890 | JGI IMG/M metagenome (IMG submission 19890) | reverse complement strand
AGCAGCCTTCCTGGCAGTATCGCGGTTGAGCCGAATTTTTCCTGAATTTCATCCAGGGCTTTGTTTATATTTTTTCGCTTCTCTCCTGTCTGTATTTCGGGAAAGAGAGGCGGCTGCCCGAAACCGCTCTCCATCCGCAAGCCTGAAATAGATATGCCAAGCAGACGCAAGGGTTTTTCACCGGCATCTGTTTTCTGCAGAAGTTTAATAACCTCCTGGTAAATTCTTTTGCTGTCAGTGATATGTTCGTTGATTGTTGAAGAACGGGTTATTAGTCTGAAGTCGTGATATTTCACTTTCAAGGTGATGGTTTTGCCCTGCAGTTGGTATCGACGCAGACGCTTAGCTACCATGCCGGCAAGTTCTAAAAGTTCGCGGCGGATGGTTTCAAGTTCGACAAGGTCTGCTTCAAAGGTGAATTCATGGCCCACAGATTTAGTTTCATGCTCGATCTCAACATCCCGGTTATCGAGGCCCAGGGCCTTCCAGCGTAAACTGATGCCGTGTTTACCGAATTTCTGTTCCAGCAGTTTTTCGGGAAGAGAGGCGATATCGCCTATGGTATGAACTCCAAGCAAAGAAAGAGTTTCCTGTGCTTTTCTGCCAACCCCCCAGAGCCGTTTAATTGGCAGGGGTGCCAGGAATTTTGCCTCGTTTCCGGCTGGAACTATGGTCAACCCGTCAGGTTTATTTAGATCTGATGCGATCTTTGCCACCAGCTTTGAAGAGGCGACCCCGGCAGAAACAGTCAGTCCTGTCTCCTGGAAAACTTCTTTCCTGATATGCGCGGCAATTTCCTCAGCTGACCCAAAGAGCTTGTTCGAAGCAGTAACGTCCAGAAAGGCTTCGTCCAGGGAGAGAGGCTCAATGAGTGGTGTATAACGCTGGAAAATGGAAAAGACCCTGTTCGATATCTCCTTGTACCGCTTCATCCTGACCGGTAGAAAAACCCCGCGTGGGCAGAGCTTCATGGCCTGGGCAATGGGCATGGCTGAATGGATCTTATATTTACGGGCTTCGTATGAGGCAGCGGAAACCACGCCTCTCTTGCTGGTCCCTCCCACTATTACAGGCTTACCCTTCAGGTCCGGATTGTCAAGCTGCTCCACGGACGCATAAAATGCATCCATGTCCAGATGAATGATCCGGCGGTATTTTTCAGCCATAAAGAATTATTAGAAGTTAAATATGTCTGGGAGGAAGATTAACCGATATGTTCGGGAGTAGTGGGGTACCGGAGTAATGGCATTTTAAATACCCAACACTCCAAGATTCCAGTAATTCATCACGAAACTACCTCAAATCCTATTTTTGAGATTGCACCTTTTATAGTCTGGTCGGGCACCGGGCTACTCTCAGTAAAAGTTGCCTCGCCTTTTTCCAGGTTGACCTTGACATCGCTTATCCCTGTAATTGCAGAAAGGGCCTTGGTAACAGATGCTACGCAGTGCTGACAGGACATTCCCTTGATCTTGATCGTGGACATAATCTTCATTCTCCATTTTGCTTTGCAAAGTAAAAAGTCATCCGGAGTCTCGCAGGGCTCGCTAACCTGCTTGTTGCTCTACATTTTTCATGATTGCGGCGTACGTCAAGTACACCTCATCCCTAAAAATTTGAGCGCCTTACATCTGAAGTTTTTACTTTGCAAATCAATTAATTGTTTAAAAAAATAAGTAGTTAACAATTATTATTATACGCATTCATCTGGAATCAGGCAAATTTAATACCCTTTGAGTTTTACTGGAACATAAAAAAGAAAGTTTAACCCATTCTTTTTTCCTTGAAACCTTGACTCCTCATCACTCAGTCTTTCTCTTCACTTCACACTCCTCCCCACCAATCCTCAGTCCTCAGACCTCAGTCCGTTTCTTGCCTTTCCTCATTCTGCATTCTTAATTCTGCATTTAATAGCCTTACTCATCTTTCCTCTGTACCTTTGTGCCTTGAGTCTGTTCCAAATAGCCGGCTTCCCAAAAAAAATCCCTCCATCTTGATATAAGTCAAGGATCGATCTCAATTATTCATTTAGATTGCAGGTAACGTCACGTACAGGACCGATCAGTTCCTGTTGAAAACTATTATTGCGACAATATTAACCGTAAAACTTTAACCAAAGGAGAACATCATGTTTTGTAATCAATGTGAACAGGCAGCAAAGGGTGAAGGGTGCGTTAAAATGGGTGTATGCGGCAAGGAGCCGGATGTTGCCGCCCTGCAGGACCTTCTGATCCATGTCCTGCAGGGAGTTTCGCAGGTGGCGGTCGAAGGCCGCAAGTTCGGTGTAACGGATCCTGAGACTGACCTGTTTGTCTGCGAAGGAACCTTTTCAACGCTGACCAATGTCAACTTTGATGAAGACCGTTTTGCAAGTCTCATTAACAGGGGTGTTGCATTACGAGAATCGTTGAAAGCAAAGGTAAAGCAGGCTGGTGGAAATTTCGATTTTCCCGGTACACCTGCCGCATTTTTACCGGCAGAAACCCTTGAAGGCCTTGTCGAGCAGGGCAAAGATTTTGAGCTGAACAAAAATACGGATGAAAATCCAGACATCGTGTCATTGAAGCACATTCTTCTTTTCGGTCTCAAGGGTGTTGCAGCATATGCCGACCATGCCAAGATACTGGGCCGCGAGGACGAGTCTGTCTATGGCTTCATCCAGGAAGGACTGGCCGCAATGCTGCGAAAGGATATGAGTGTTGATGAGTGGGTGGGCATGGTCCTGAAATGCGGTGAAGTGAACCTGCGCGCCATGGAACTTCTTGATGACGGCAACACCTCGACATACGGCCATCCAGTGCCGACCCAGGTGCCCTTGGGTGCAAAGAAAGGCAAGGCCATCCTGGTATCCGGACACGACCTGAAGGACCTGGAGGAAATCCTCATGCAGAGTCAGGGCAAAGGCATTAATGTCTATACCCATGGCGAGATGCTTCCCTGCCACGGTTACCCGGAACTGAAAAAATATTCGCACTTCTTTGGACATTACGGCACAGCCTGGCAGAACCAGGCCAAGGAATTTGCGGCATTTCCGGGTGCCATTGTCATGACCACAAACTGCATCCAGAAGCCCAGGGCATCTTATGCAGATAATATCTTCACCACCGGCCTGGTCGGTTGGCCCGGACTGACCCACATTGGCGACAAGGATTTTACGCCGGTAATTGAGAAAGCCCTGGAGCTTGATGGCTTTGCAGAGGACACTGACATGGGCTCGGTCATGGTTGGTTTTGCCAGGAACGCGGTCCTGTCCGTTGCTGACAAGATCATCGAGGCGGTAAAGAATAAGGATCTGCGCCACTTTTTCCTTGTAGCCGGCTGCGACGGTGCCAAGCCGGGCCGAAATTATTACACGGAATTTGTGGAAAAGGTCCCGGCTGACTGTGCTGTGCTGACATTGGCCTGCGGTAAATTTCGCTTCTTTGACAAAAAACTTGGAGACATTGGCGGCATTCCCAGGCTGCTTGATATAGGGCAATGCAATGACGCATACTCGGCCATCCAGATCGCGGTTGCCCTGGCCAAGGCCTTTGACTGCGGTGTGAATGACCTGCCGCTTTCATTGGTGCTTTCCTGGTATGAACAGAAGGCAGTCGCCATTCTTTTGACCTTGTTTTACCTTGGGATCCAGGACATTCGCCTGGGACCAACCCTGCCAGCCTTTATCACGCCGAACGTCCTTGATGTATTGGTGAAGAATTTTGCCATCAAGCCGATTTCAACACCGGCGGAAGATCTGGCCGCAATACTCGGCGAGCCGGTGGAAACTTTCGAGGAGATGGAAGAGGCAGCATAAACAATTTGTAAAGGTTAAAAAAATTGCCAAAGATGCAGACTAATTAATAAATGACTATATTTTAGATAATTACTTTAATACTTATAAATAAAGCCCACTGATCCGATGAGGAGTCTTATTCTTCATCGGATCAGGAGTTGAATTTCTAGAGAGGTGAAAGCCATGCAATGCCCGGGACAGGACAGCCGTTATTGGGACGGTGCAGCAGTTTTTGAAGCAAAGTGTCCCAAATGCGACCATATTGTTGAGTTCTTCAAGGATGATTCCACACGTAAATGCAGCAACTGCGGTAATAAGATGATAAACCCGAAGATGGATCTTGGCTGTGCTTCATATTGTCCATATGCTGAGCAGTGTTTGGGATCCATGCCGCCGGAACTCCTGGCCCAAAAAAAGGAACTGCTGGTGGAGCGCGTGCCCATTGAAATGAAGCGTTATTTTACTGATGACTTCAAAAGGATCGGACATGCCACCAAGGTGGCGCGTTATGCGGAAAAGATATGCAAGGAGGAGAATGCACATCCGGTTGTTACAACGCTTAGCGCTTACCTGCATGATATCGGCATCAAGGAGGCGGAGCGCAAGTACAATAGTTCTGCTCCGCAGCACCAGCATACTGAGGGGCCGCCAGTTGCCCGGGAAATTTTGACCAAGCTGGGGGCCGAAGAGGGCATTATAGACGAGGTGTGCGATATTATCGGTCATCATCATAATCCGCGTCCTGATGAGACAATTAATTTCAAGGTTATCTATGATGCTGACCTGATAGTAAACCTGGAAGAAAAACAGAAGGAAAATCCATCACCGCCAGATCATCTTGAGAAAATAATAGAGAAGTCGTTTTTGACAAAAACCGGTCAGGAGCTGGCTCGCAGGGCGTTGTTGAAAAGTGTTGAATGAGGCACAAAGATACATAGGGACAAAGGTATAGAGGAAGCATGAGAGACTATTAAATGTAAAATTGAGAATGGGAATGTCGAATGAAAAGATTAAAGGCACAGAGGCTTAAGGGTGATCTGTGGACGGTAAAGTTTGAACGGTGAAGAGTAGGGCGAAGGGAAGAGTGCTGAGACTATGAGAATGCAGAATTGAGAATGGGAATGTCGAATGAAAAGATTAAAGGCACAGACGCTTAGAGGCAGGAAGGTTAAAGAGAAAGAAAATTTTGATCATAACAATATAATGGTAATAGGATTATGAAGGTATTGCGGAAAATTATAGAAATAGATGAAGAGCGCTGCGACGGTTGCGGGCAGTGTGTACCGGATTGCGCTGAAGGAGCATTGCAGATTGTTGACGGCAAGGTCAGGATGCTGGGCGAGGAGTACTGTGACGGGCTTGGCGCCTGTCTTGGCTCCTGCCCTCAGGGTGCCCTCAGAATTGCTGAACGGGAGGCGGATGAGTTCGACGTGGAAGCAGTGGAGAAATTATTAGAAAGCAGGAAGGGCCAGGTAAAAAAGAAGTCCGCACCCACGGCACCCACTAATGGACTTGCCGGTGTGAAAATTCAAACACCATGCCAGGCTGCCAACAAGCCGCGTTTAAATCTTGCTGCTGAAAAAACAGACTCATCGCTTTCCCATTGGCCGGTGCAGATCCGTCTTGTCCCGGCGCAGGCGCCATTTTTAAAGGATGCAGATCTTCTGGTTGCCGCCGACTGCGTGCCTGTTGCCTACCCCCATTTCCACAGGGATTTACTTGCCGGTAGAGTTATCATGATGGGATGCCCCAAATTTGATGATGTGAACGGTTATGTGCAGAAATTTGTCGAAGTTTTTCAGAACGCGACGCCCAAGAGTATAAAACTGGCAATCATGGAGGTGCCATGCTGCGGGGGTATGCGTATGATAGTAAAGGAAGCCCTGAAGCAGGCCGGGCAGGATATTCCCATGGAAGAGGTGATCGTGACTGCTCGGGGAGAGATTAAAAATTAGCGGCTGTCCTAAAAGGATCTTTCGCTCAATCTCTGCGACATACTCAAAATTTGATCCTCGCAGGTAAGCGAGCTTGCGAGATTCCGATATTTTTTTATGCCTGCGGTCAAATTTTTTGCACTCCTTGAACTTGAACTAAATTTCTCTTTTATGAGCAGGCACTCACGAGCATTAGACTCATTTAGTACCTAAAACTGCTGCAAGCATTATTAAAATTTCTTTCAATTCTACATTCTTCATTCTTCATTTTTTCTTGATCTCCCCTGTTTCTTTGCCTATTTTGAAATTTATCAAAAACCGGAGATATCTGTATGAAAATTCAGGACAAGGTTGCCCTGGTTTGCGGGGCCAGTAAAGGACTAGGATTGGCAATTGCCAGGGCCCTGGCGGAGCGCGGGGCAAAAGTTATCTTGCCCTACCATGATGACTGGCCGGAAGAGTCGGAAGAGTTGCAAAAGGAGTTCGCCGGGTTTGGTGCAAATCATCTTGCTGTTCAGGCTGACCTCCGTGATCCCAACCAGGTAAAGGGGCTTGTCGAGCAGATACAAAAACAATTCGGCGTCCTGCACATCCTGGTGAATAACATCGAGCGGGGCGGCATGCCCGTTGTCCACGGGTCATACGATCGCAAAGTCAACAGGGAGCAGTGGGACCTGGAAATGGATACCACCCTTAAGGCAAAATGGCTGGTTGTCCACAATGCGCTGCCGCTGATGAAAAGTTCCGCTGAAGGAACGATAATCAATATCTCATCCATAGCCGGGGTTGTAGGGCGGTCAGGCCCGGCTGGTATGATTTTCAGCGATGGATATGCAGCAGCAAACAGGGCGGTTTCGGCGTTTACCGAAACCTGGGCCAGGGAGGCTGCTCCAACGGTGCGGGTCAACGAACTGATGCTAGGATTTTTTGCAACCCGGCATGCCGAATCCACACGGGGGTGGGAGCTTTTATCTGCTTTAGAAAGAGACGCAGTAAAAGATCATACACTTCTGCAGCGGACCGGCCTGCCCGATGATGTTGTTAAGGCGGTCTTTTTCCTGATTGAGGATGCCCCGTTTATGACAGGTGCGGTATTGCGGCTTGATGGAGGTTATGTGCTGGGTGGGGAGCAGGTTCCCGGGATGCCTCCCGGAATAGTGGATTGAGAGGCTTCTTACGCCATGCTCCAGTCGGGTATGTGGTTGAGGATGTACTCTTCCACCAGGGGTTGGACTTCAGTTTTCTTGGGGTTGATTTTGCCGGGTGCCACGATAGCTATTGTATCTTCAGCATCAAACCAGCATATCTCTTTGCCGTGGATGTCATATACCGTAAAGATCCGCCTGTTGAGCTCATGCGGATGCTCTTCCTCCTGGATGGCTCCGACGATCTTTAAAGCCAGGTCATATGACAGGTACGATATTTGCTGATCAGCCATTGCGGGAATCGTTGCCGGTTCGCAAGGTTTTGGGGGAGGGAATATCGGCCAAAAGGAAGTTACGCCGGTTTTACAATTTGACCTGAACGCAGGCAGCGGGTGCAAACTTTGACATGAATACTGTTGCCGCTCGCGGTGGCCATTCTGACCCGCTGAAGGTTGGGAAGCCAGCGCCTTCTGGTTTTGTTGTGGGCATGGCTGACGTTATTACCTGTAATTGGACCTTTGCCGCAGATTTCACATTTTTTTGCCATGGTAAAACTCCTTATATCGAAAACATACATAATGGTTTATGCGAAAACGGGTTATATACATGTTCTTAAAATATTAGGCAAGCTTTTTCTCCATTGAACTTCGTCACTTGTGTTGACACTTATGGATGATTATGGTAGATGATGCTGCCTTGTGCGGCAGTTTAAAGCCTTCCTTTTTTCAGGAGGGTGTTATTGAGGATCTTTTTTTGCCTGGAGAAATATGAAAAAGAATAAAAATAGCTTCTGGGAGTTTTTTGCCTCTGTCAAGTTGGCCCTGTTCTGTTTTTTTACCCTGGCTTTTGCATCTATCGTTGGCACCATTATCCCTCAGAACAAAGAAACCGTTTTCTACATTCAGCAATACGGAGAAACCGCCGCTGAGATATTCAGGCTTCTCAATGTCCCAGACATGTATAACTCCTGGTGGTTTATCAGCCTCCTCAGCCTCTTCAGCATAAATCTCATTGTCTGCAGCTTTGACCGCCTGCCCACTGTCTGGAAGATGGTGATGATGGACAATCTGGCAACAAAGGTTGACCGTCTTGAGAAGATGAGCCCGCGTATGCGGTTTGGGACGACGCAACCAAGTCAGGAGGTTATCGCCCAGGTCGAGGAGACGTTAAAGGGGGCGGGCTGGAAGCCGAGCCAGAGTGATCGTGAGGGCGGCACCCTCCTCTTTGCCCAGAAAACACCCTGGGTCAGATTTGGGGTGTATATCGTCCATTTAAGCATTCTTGTGATATTTGCCGGTGCTATTATCGGCACTCTTTTCGGCTCAAAGGGCTCTGTCATGGTCCGCGAGAAATCTATAGCTACATTTTTCTTTGATAGGTACACGTCGGAAAGAGTCCCGTTGGGCTTTGAACTGCGGGTTGATGATTTTGAGCTGACTTACTATGACACAGGTATGCCAAAGGAATTCAGATCAGATATTGCAGTTATTGATGGAGGACAGGAAGTACTGCAAAAATCCATCGTGGTAAATGATCCCCTTGATTATAAAGGATATACATTTTACCAGGCCAGCTATCAGGCAAATGATGATTTTTGGGTTACCATTCAGAATCAGAATAACGGTGAGCGAAAAACTTTTCTGGCACGGCCCGGGGTTGAACAGAAATGGCAGGAGGCTGGCATAACATTTGGTATTATTAATTTATTGCAACCGGACCAATTGGGGCGCTACCGACTGAAGATCTGGTTTTCGGACGGAAAGGGAGAGCCCTCTGTTTTCTGGGTTGACGGTAAAACGGTGGTTTCTGTGGAAAGACCGGACACCGAGTATGCTTTTAGATCAGAACAGGTTTTTTCCACTGGTTTGCAGGTAGCAAAAGACCCGGGAGTCTGGCCGGTTTACATAGGCTGCCTCATGATGCTTTTTGGCCTGATTGTTGCTTTCTTTCTTTCACATAAAAGAATATGGGTTTATATTTATGAGGAGAAAAGCAAAACAAAAGTTCTTGTCGCCGGTTCGAGTAACAAGAATAAGCCCGGCTTTGAGAATATGTTTGATGCGCTGGTCGAAAGGCTTGAGGACAATGAAACCCTTCAATTAAGCAAGGAATAGCCATGGATAGTTCAAAACTCTTAGGTATAACGACTTTTATCTACCTTTTTTCTTCCGTGATCTACCTGGTCATGTTCATTTTTAAGATCAAGAAGTTCGGGCTGCTCGCCACGGTGGTTACCATAATAGGCCTCCTGGTCCAGACTGCCGGGATCGGTATGCGCTGGGTTGAATCATACCAAATGGGTATTGGCCACGCACCGCTGTCAAACATGTATGAATCACTGGTATTTTTTTCCTGGTCCATTGTCCTGCTGTATCTTGTCGTGGAATTCATTTATAAAAACAAAGTCATCGGAGCATTTGCAGTTCCTTTTGCCTTTGCCAGCATGGCATACGCTTCCCTTTCCCCGGAATTCAGTACCGCTATAACGCCGCTTATGCCGGCCCTGCAGAGCAACTGGCTTATCGCCCATGTTTTTACATGTTTTATAGGGTATGCGGCGTTTGCCGTGGCCTGCGGTACCGGGATCATGTACCTGGTCAAATTGCGAGACAAAGGGGACTCGCCGGGGAGCCTGCTTGCAACGCTGCCGTCTCTGAAAGTCATTGATGATATTACCCATAAGATTATTCTTTTCGGATTTATCTGGCTCAGCGCCGGTATCATAAGCGGCGCTGTCTGGGCAAATTCCGCCTGGGGAACATACTGGAGCTGGGACCCGAAAGAAACCTGGTCCCTGATTACATGGTTTATCTATGCATCTGCCCTGCATGCCCGCTTTACCAGGGGCTGGGGCGGCAAGCGTATCGCCTGGATTGCAGTTATGGGCTTTGTGGCGGTTGTCTTTACCTACTATGGAGTAAATTTTCTTCTTTCAGGACTTCATAGCTACGCCGGGTAATCTGACCCCCCGTATCGTACATATTTTTTCTATCATATCTATTGGTTAATAGCTGCTGCAATAATTGATCTGTTCCTAACTTCTATTTGGAGCAAGGGAAAAATATTCTTTCACGGCCAATATTCTATTGCCCCATTGCCCAAGGTGTGATAACCATTACTCAGTACTCCTGTGTTTAAATCAGGGTGTTCAAACAACCTCATCAACTTGTCCAGGGATCTAAAGACAGGTCAGCACGTTCGCCACGGCGCATGTGGAGCCGGTTGCTGCTGATATTCTATTCCTGAAAGGTTGGACCGGTTGACACTGTCTCTGCGTTGTAGGTGATATCGCCAAAACTTGACTCACGTTGGAAAGCTAACATCATATGCGCTTAAGTGGTTCAGAAACTGTTCTTGCTGTTGACGATGATCCAAGCTTGCTTGAGTTGTTGCAGGAAGTGCTCACTCCACAGGGATACAAGGTTCTTATTGCATCCAGCGGGGAAGAGGCTCTTAAAATCTCGACCTCGCAACTGGAGAAAATCGATCTGCTTCTGACAGACGTTTTACTGCCGGGGATAAAAGGTCAGGACCTGGCAAAGGAATTGCAGACCAGATGTCCGGATGTGAATGTCCTCTTCATGTCAGGTTATGTTTGCCCTTCAATGGCGCACAGCAACTCTGCTAAAAAGCTTGAGGCCTTTATTCAAAAGCCGTTTAGTCCCAATTCTCTGTTGCGTAAAATGAGAAATCTTCTGGATTAGATTATGGTCTTCTGTTCTTCCCCCTGCTATTTGCAATTCCCGGTAAGTGTCTAGTAAGTATAAACTTTAAACATAAGTTATCAGCTGCTTACATTTAATTGAGAACTCGCACCCCTTTTACGGGATGCTCAGACAGGATTAAACTCCTGTTTCGGTCGTTTCTGTGGTGCTCGGCTGCGTGATATGGCAAAAACAAAAAAATCTCTCCTTTAAATTTTGTCTTTTATCCTTTAAGAGATGTTAACTGCCTATACAGAAGCAACGAAACAGATCAACAAAAAGTAATATATTTCAGAGGTGAAAAACATGGCTGACAAGATTGAAAAAGAATTCGGCAGAATGGAATTTGCCGAATTCTTGTCAACTTTGGCTGCCCAGATGCGGGACGGGAAGATTTCTTCCGAGAAAGGAGATTGGACCATTGCGGATTCTATCGGGGCAAAGATCCAGATTAAAGAGAAAAAGGGGCGGATTGAACTGAAGATAAACTGCCGCTGGTCAACACTAGCCGATTATTCAGAACAGGACAGACAACAGATAACCGACTGGTATAGTTCCATGAAGGCGGTAAAGAAAAGAATGGGAACATCTTTCAAGGAGATAACGAAAGCGACAGAAAGAGGTGTTTTTCCTGATAAAAAATCCGTTGAGGATTTTATCGCAACATCAAGGGTTTTTGCAGAATCAGCAGACACGGAATGGAGCGAGTCAATGGATGAATATATGGATCATCTGGAAAATTTTATCCGTGCCGTGGAAGAACAGCAGCTTGCAGTAATGCTCCATGAGATACGCGATCTTCAGTATCGCATGAAGGCCTGCCATAAAGAATTCAAATAAATACGATCAGCGCTTTATTTCTTAGGTTATCTGTTCCTGACCCCATGGACCCTGGCCAGGGTCACTCCATGTTTTTCGAAAAGCGTTTCATAGTTCATGAAGTTTTCCAGGTAGACAGTTTTCGCAAGGACAATATCTCCCGGCACAGGGGTGCGCTGTTGGGTCAGCATTTCCGCGTAAACATTGAATGAGGGGGTGTGGTCCCGCCAGGTAACCACAGCAAGTTTCTCCTTTTTTGCGAGAAGGGCAGCAGATTTGATCGGCCGTTGCAGGATGTTGCCCATGATGGGCAGGGCAAGAAAATTTATCATGCTCACAAAAAGCAGGGCTAGAATCGCATATTTTGCCGACAAGGGAACAGGCTTTATAAAGGGCAGGGAGGCCAACAGAAGAATGACTCCTCCAAGGCTCAGCCGGTAAAAGGTGTCAAAATAAATTATACCGTCAGCAACTGCATTTCTTGCAAACTCATTATCAATGGAACCCATGACATATGGTGCCAGGTCAGGTGCCAGGAAAAACAGGGTTGTCAGGAGCAGCGGCCAGACCAGGAGGTTGAAGAAGCGGCGGAACTCGTCTGCAGCCCTTGCCATGATAATGAAAAGGGGGGTACAGCAGTAAGCAACATCAAAAGGTGACCGGGGCTGCAACAGGGGCAGCAGCAAAAAGGCGAATAGCGCCCAGAAAAACATGAACCTCATCAGATCGTCGGCCAGCAGGTGCTTAATTCGGAAAACAGCTTTCAGCAGCATGCCGCTGTTCGGCAGCAGCGCTATAAACAAGAAGAGGGGATACCAGTAATAGGGAAGGGAGCTTCCAATGAGATTCAGGTCAAGGATTTCAGCCTTCTGCAGCAGGAGCAGCTCACTTAAGAATGCCTCGCCGTGGAGCATGAATTCAGCAAGGTACCATGGGATGACAATAAGTCCGAAAACTATGAGGCCAATAGGATTGAAAAGCAGGCGAAGAAAGTCTTTCCATTTTTGCTGCAGCCCGAAAAAAACTATACTGACCGCAAATGGAATGAGGAGGGCAACAGTACCCTTTGTAAGTAAACCAAGGCCTGCAAACATATACAACCAGTAAACATACCGCTTGTTGCCGGTGTGATAAAATCTGTAGATGTTCAAGAGGATAAGGGTCAGGAAGAGGTTTGCCAGGGCCACCGGGGCAGCAGCCCTGCCAACAAGGGTTATGAGGAAAGAGGATGCCATGAACAGGGCGGCATGCCAGGCTGTTCTGGTGTCGTAGTAGCGCCTGGCAAAAAGAAAGATCGAGGCAGCCCAGAGAAGTGCTGCGAAAGCTGATGGAAGCCGCATGGCAAACTCATTCAAGCCGAGAACTCTTATGCTTGCTGCCTGAGCCCAGAAGAACAGGGGAGGCTTGTGGAAAAAAGGAATGCCGTTCAGCAGGGCCGTGGTAAAATCCTGGTTTGCCAGCATTTCACGGGTTACTTCGCTGTAGACGCCTTCATCAGCGTCAAAGAGCGGCACATTTCCCAGATGGGCAAAAAAACTCAGGAAAAGAAGAAGAAAGAGAATGGGTATGTGCTTCGATATGCTGAAAGGTTTAGATTTCATTTGGGCTCAATTTATCCTGATTCAGACATGTCATACTTCAACAACTTTCAGGGGAGCAGCAGAGCCCAGGACGCGATGAGCCATCCTGATATGACCTATGGACTCGAATTTGATGCCCAGCAGGTCGCAGCCGTAAGAATCAACTGCCACAGGATCGAAGCCTGCCGCAAGGCGGTTGGGAGGGGGATCGCAGGTCGGTCCCCAGAGATGCGCCTCCTGCATTCCTATGGTGGCGTCCAGCAGGGTAAAATCAGGTGTTCTGTAACGGTTCAGGTCAAACACTGCTTCCTGTATCCGCTGGTGAAAAGAGGCCTTCTTCCAGCTTCCGCCCTGCTGATAATGTTCAGGAGGGGCGAGGCCGATCATGTTTTTCATGGTCAGGGTCACTCCGGCAAGGCTATGCGCTTTTAAAACAGGTACGGAGATGAGAAAGCTCTCAAATACGATTCGGGGCAGGTAGATATCAGGCCAGCGCTTGCAGTTTTTGTTTTGCCTGTGGACCAGGGGAGCCTCGTTAAGATCCATGAGGGTGACGTGATCAAGCCCTGCAAGTCTGTTGTATCCTAAGGTTTCAAATATCTGCCGAGTGTTTTTGGAACTGGAGCCGCACCCCTCGCCAATAATTATTTCCAGGTGAGGATGGGATGCATGGATAAAAGCCACCAGTTCAGCGACGAGCTTAACCGGGGTGGTTATGGGCGGCTTCAGGGGTTCCACCAGGTTAGGCTTGATGAGGATCTGCCTTTCTGCGGCAAGTCTGTCGATCAGACCGGTTGCAGTAAGCAGGCGCGGGACACTTTTCTGCCAAGTGGTGAAGGGCGAGGTATATACTATGCTGTTGTTGCTGCTCGGCTCGAACATTTCAGATTATTGTGTGATTTCTGCTCCTATACCCAGAGCTGGTTTTTTCTCCTGCTTTATGATCGCTTCCAGTCCTTTGAGAAGGACAAATCGTCCCAGGGGAACAATCTCGCAGGGAAAACTGTTTATAAAAAGCGGATTGTCGCATAACCCGCCGGAAAGGTACAATTTTGCAGGAGATCCTGCAAACCTGTATGCGTTAATCGCAATTCCCATCACAAACCGGGCCACAGCCTCTGAATCAGGTGTGCCGGAAACAACATCATCAAAAATGCGGCTCATGCCAAGGACTCCACAGGTCACGGAAAAAGGCCGGTCAGGGACGGGAAGTTGGTGGTAGTCGAGATCATAGTAGCGTGCCAGCAGCTCGATGGTGAATCCCATGGAAGCGCCGCATTCACTGTTCCACCCCATGTCATTAAGGCGTCCTGCAATATAATGAATGAATTTTATGTCACGGCTGCCGCAGTCAAGGAGTACAAAGTCCTTCTCCGCGATCAGGCTTTCCCCTCCGCGGGCCAGGACAGTGAGTTCATTAACATATCGGTCCGAGAAACGCCTGCCGTTGTGGCCTGTAGCTATGGCCACCCTGTTCGCAGCACTCAATTTCTTGCTCGGAATAATATAAGGCTCCGGCGAAGGAACAGAGAGGTCAAGAAACTTGCTGTAGGAAGTGCCAAAATCTCCGAGTATCATAAAGTTACAAGTGTCTAAAGTGAGCTAAAGTTACAAGTGAGCTAAAGTTGAAGTGTTTGTTATTACAATACTTAAATATGGAGTATTGGAGTAATGGTGTTTTCTGCTCTGTCCGTTAATATCTTTAAAAAAATTTTCAATTTTCAATTCCCCTTGAACCCTGCTTTTTTACACCCCTGACAACTCCAGAAATGCCTGGATCTTTGCCTTCGCGCTACCGCCTGCTGTGACATCACTGTCAAGATAAAGACCATGCGGATGCCTGAGTGCCAGGTGACGGGCCAGGGCGGTTTTGGCGCAGAACGACTGGGCATAAAACACGGTGGGAATATCCTTGTTGCAGTAAAGTTCCAAATCATGATCAGCAGGCGTTTTGTTTTCCATGCAGCGGGTCCAACCGTAGATATGGGTCGTATCGGGAAAAAGCTCGAGAATGGAAAAATCCCGGGGCGGCACTCCCCAGAATCCGGCTGTTGGTTTACAGGGAGCAGGACTTTCATCCGGCTTATCGGTGCTTTTCACCCCCTCGGTTATGCGTTCAAATTTCTGCAGCAAACCCATTTTACACTTGCTGATAGGTGTTCCGAAACCGTTCATGTCTTCATTCCTTGTTTTGTAAACGGGGATGGCCAGCGTATCCTCCAGGACAGTCGCCACATGCAGGGCGCAGTCGCATTTGCCCGGCCCTACGTCAATATAGATTGCATCAAGGGTGAGATGCAGCGCGTTTAAGACAACGGTGCGCAGGATGGCGCAGTAGACCCTGGGCAGATAAGGGGCGGTCATCTCAATGTCTGCCTTGATCATAGGCGTATCAAGGTCATGGATGGCTGTATTGTGAGCATTCAGTTCCCTGATTACTTTCAGGGGCGGCATGCCGACAATGCCTACTGTGTTGTGTCTGTGCTTCATGGAAAATATTCGTTAATAGTGATTAAGGCTAACAGTTCAATAGCGTTTATCATTATGGAGTACTGGAGTATTGGGAATAAAAACATAATATTATCAACTCCTCTTATATCATCACTCCATCACTCCATTTGCCAATAAATTATAATTTTCAATTTTCAATTTTCAATT
>WOR8_10003372_pt1 | contig 15617 bp, 13 predicted proteins | sample DeeMarSeWOR38_10_FD_19890 | JGI IMG/M metagenome (IMG submission 19890) | reverse complement strand
CGGGGTATAAGAAGTTCACTTTCAGGGAGGGTCCGATGCCCAAGGCGACGCTCGTCACGACAGCCGTTTTGGCGCGGTTCGTCGCGTAGCTATCGGAGAAGGCCGGCAATGGAGGCCGGAAGGGCCTCTTTCCGGGGCACGCGCTGGTAAAGCTGCACCGAGAGCTCGCCCGCCACCTCCTGCAACCGACTCACGACGCCTCCGCTCATCGCGCACGTGCACGCCTCCTGGTCGTCGAACCGGAACAACGCGGTGTACTTGAAGACGAGAGGATTGGTGTTCGCCGGGTGGGCGCCTTTCGCGATCGAAATCGGCGAGGTTTCTTCGCTCTGATACACCAACCGGCCGCCCTCTTTCTCGACGACGGTCGCAACCGCGTCCGGCGCTTCGTGGGAATGAACTACCAAGACCCACTTCGAGCCACGCAGTGCATCGAGTGAATCGGGCGAGTAGGTGAACGACGCTTCGAACTTGAGACAGCCTTTCAATCGCTGTCGATTGGCGACGAGTAGATAGTAGGGGTTGAGCGCGAGCGCGAAGAAGCGGCGCTGGTTCGGATAGCGCACGACGAGAAGCTCCTCGGCGCGCGGCTCACCCAAGTACGACGCTACGTGCTTGCCCATCCAGCCGACCTCGGCGCCGACGGCCCGCAGCAGTGGCAGCACGGAAACTCCATACCACTTGTAGGCCTCCTCATCCTTGAAGTGGATGAGGTTCAGGACGTCGACGGGGGTCGGGATCTCGGCTCGGAACGACTGCCGAATGGATTCGATGTCGAGCTTGTCGATCATACCCATGCCGCGTTCTTAGCATGGTGTCGCCGAAAGCCTACGAGGTAGCGGCGCCCTTCGCCGCCCTCCTCGCCGCGCCGCAGACCGACGCGACGGAGGAGCCTCCGAAGATCAGGTGAATCCCTGCGAGCGTGCCGACGGCCCAGATGCCGGATACCGGGAACTGCCTCCAGATCATCACGCCGAGTGCGAGCGCGACGACGCCACTGAACAAGGTCCACCCCCAACCCTTGATCGGGCGCAGCCGGAAGGCCCAGATGATCTCGAAAATCCCATCGACGATGAAGTATGCGGCGAGGACCAGGGTGATTGTGGCGAGCGCCATCGCGGGACGCGCGAGCATGTATCCGCCGGCGAAGACCGACATCGCGCCGATCACGAACATCAGCAGCCCATGGCCGAACGAGCCCATCTTGAAGGCCAAGAAGATCCGCGAGAGCCCGGATACCAAGAGCAAGACGCCCACCGCAACGGCGACCGAAAGGCCGGCGGCCAACGGCGCTAGCAGCGCCAGAAAACCCGCAATGGCAACGAGAACGCCGACTACCGTGCCGACGCCCGCATGCCGCTTGATCGTCGCCAACATCTCTTGATCGACCTGCTCGATTGCATTGTCCATGCTTCACCTCCGTCGCCGATACCTAAGCTCGAAACCCCGCGGACCGCAAACGTTTTCGTGCTATCGTCGAGCGTCCATGCGGGGCCCGCGAGACGAAGCCAGAGCGATTCGGACGATGACCCCCGGGCGGGCAACGCTGGCCGTGCTCGCCTCCGCATTTTGGCTGCTCGGTTTCGACGTCGTGCCGCTCGCGCACATGTTGTTTCACGACGCGCTCGCGGCGCATCATCACGGTCACGAGCACGCCCATGCGCACGTCGACGACACGGAAGAGCCGCCGCCCGCAGAGCACGGCGAGGGCAGCGTCGCACACCGGGACTTGGCCGCGAACGTGCCACTGCCTACGGTCCCAGCGGTGCTCGAGGCGCTCCTCGCTCGATTCGGGGTTTCGAGCTTCCGCTACGACGAGCTTACTGCCGACCGGCAACCGCGAACGAGCAGGGCACGCGCGCCTCCCAATCTGACGGCCTGATTCACCGTTTCTCTCGTTCAACCTTTTTCAAAGGCCGCGGAGCTTCGCGCTTCGCGGGGTCGTCGTGTTGTCATGCGCAACGCTCCAAGAATCTTGGTCGCGCTCGCGGGGTGGCTCAGCCTGCACGCGTCCGCACTGGCTCAGCAAGAGAATGCACCCGTGATCCCCGTGGTGGAAGCTCCCTCGCTCCCGCCGGATGCACACATGCATCCGCCCTATCCCCCGGACGCCGATGGCGCGCCGGCCCGGGTTCTCTTGGAGATCGAGCTCGACGCTCGCGGCCAGGTGAAAGATGCGAGGATACTGACGGTCGACCGCGAAGGCGAGCAAGCAGCACGATTCTCGGAGCTCGCGGTTCAATACGTTCGCAGCTTGACCTTCGAGCCGGCGACTCGCGACGGGGTTCCCGTGCCTGCGATCGTGCGTTTCGAAGTGCGGTTCGATCCCCCAGACCACGCGCACGTCGAGAGCGAGGCGGCCGAGCGGCCGGAGGAGGACGTCGCCGGCATCGAAGCTCCCGACCCAACCGTCGAAACAGGCGCGCCACCGCCGTTTAGCGCGACCGCCGTGGTCGCACCAAACGACATCTCTGCTTCGTCCATCGATCTCACCGGGGAGGAGATACGCCTCCGCCCCTATGTGTCGACCGGAGATCTCCTCAACGCCGCTCCAGGGTTTTATGCGATTCAGCATGCCGGCGGCGGTAAGGCGAATCAGTACTTCCTTCGGGGGTTCGATGCCGATCACGGCACGGATGTCGCCTTTTTCGTAGACGGTGTGCCGATCAATGCGGTCACCCACGGACACGGCCAAGGGTACACCGACCTCCACTTCGTCATCCCGGAGCTGGTTCAGCGGATGGAGGTGCGCAAGGGCCCCTACTACGGGGAGTATGGCGACTTCGCGACGGCTGGGGCCGTCAACGTCGTGCTCGACAACGAGAAGCCCCACAGCTCGCTGAGTCTCGGTGGCGGCACCTATCGCACGTTTCGCGGGCTCACGATCCTGAGCCCCAAGACCGAGAACGTGAAACCGCTCATTGCAGTCGAAGTGTTTGGAACGGACGGCCCATTTCAGAGATCCGAGGACTTGCTCCGAGTCAACGTCTTTGCTCGCACCAGCTTCGACCTTCGCGGAAAGACGAAGCTCGCGCTCACCGGAATGGCGTACGTCAACGATTGGAACGCCTCTGGACAGATCCCCCTGCGCGAGGTGCAGAACGGGAACCTCGACTGGTTTGGAAGCATCGACCCCAACGAAGGGGGGCAGCGCCAACGATATAGCCTCTACATGGCCATCGACTCGCCAGTGAAGCCGGGATCCGTGGGCTCCCGTTCGGTTGGCGGCGAGGGTTTGAGCCTCGTCGGCTGGATTACCCACTCGAGGTTCGTGCTCTACTCGAACTTCACGTTCTTCGCCAATGATCCGGTGGATGGCGACATGATCCGCCAGGGTGACGACCGTACGACCTTCGGCTTGCGCACCAAGTACGGCTTCACGCATCGTTTCGGTCGGGTCGCGTTGAAATCGCGGTTCGGGGCCAACTTCCGCTTCGATACCATCGACAACACGCTGCAGGACGCACCTGCCCGCGAGATCTCCAACACGCGCGTCGAGACGGCGATCGGGGAAGGCAGCGTGGGCGTATTCGGCGAGGAAGAGCTCAAATGGAAATGGCTCAGGCTCATTGGCGGGCTGCGTTTCGACTACTTCGGGTTCAACGTCACGGACAGTCTCGAAGATACGGTGACACCCGGGACGAAGACGAGCGGCGAACGCGCGCAAGGGATACTCCTCCCGAAGGGCAGTGTGATCGTGCAACCCGTGGAGCCCCTCGAGATCTTCTTCAACTTCGGACGCGGCTTTCATTCGAACGACGCCCGGGGCGTGGTCCTCGGCGACGACCCCGTCACCCCGCTCACTCCTGCGCTCGGCTGGGAGCTCGGAACACGACTCATCGCTTGGGAACGACTCCAGCTCTCAGCGGTGTTCTTCTGGTTGAAGCTCGACAGCGAGCTCGTGTGGGTGGGCGACGAGGGGACGACGGAGCCGAACGGGGAGACGCGAAGGCTCGGCGTCGAAACCCAGTTTCGTTTGCAGATCCTGCCCTGGCTTCTCGCCGACCTCGATGTGACCTGGGTCCGCGCGGAGTTCGTGAACAACCCCGGAAACGCGAACGCGGTCGCGCTTGCGCCAGAGTTACTGCTGTCTGGCGGCCTCACGGCGCGCGACGACCGCACCGGGCTCAAGGGCCGTATCGGCGTCTTCTACATCGCCGATCGACCGGCCACCGAAGATCGCTTCCTCACGGCGGAAGGATTCGTCCGGGTCGACGCCTCGTTTGGCTGGGACAACCGCCGGTTCGGCATCCAGGCCCAGCTCCTCAACCTCTTCAATACCCGCTGGCGGCAGGCCCAGTTCGCGACGACAGGACGCCTTCCGGGCGAAGACGCTCCGGCGGATTGTCCCGATGGGACACGCCCCGTGGTCGAACCTGACGGCGGCTTCGTCGGATGCGAGGATGTCCACTTCACCCCAGGTTGGCCGATTCACTTTCAGCTGATGGCGACCGTGAAATTCTGATCGCCTCGCTCGACTGCAAACGTGTCGATTTCCCATGATTTCAGGGGGTTCCGTCGCTGGCGTGCGCTCGCCTTGCACGCTCTCTACCATTTGGTAGGTATTTGGCGACCAATTGGTAGGCATGGACGTGCGCACCCAGATTCTGACCCACGCGACGCGTCTGTTCGCGGAGCAAGGGTACGACGGCACTTCGGTCCAGGAGATCGCCGACGCCGTGGGAATTCGAAAGCCGAGCGTCCTCTATCACTTCAAGTCGAAGGACGAGCTTCGAGAGAACGTGATCGCCGAAATGCTCGCCCATTGGAACACCGTGCTGCCCGGCCTCCTGTTGAAAGCCTCGACCGAGGAGCGCTTCGACGCGACGATGGAAGCTCTGACTGAGTTCTTCATCGAAGACCCCGACCGGGCGCGGCTGTTTCTGAGAGAGACCTTGGATCGTCCCGACAGCATGAAGGCGATGCTGGCCGAGTTCGTTCAACCCTGGGTGGACCTCCTCGGCGAACAGCTCGAGCGGGCGAAGAAACAGGGGCTCGTGAGACCCAGCGTCGATCCGCAAGCGTACGCAGTCGAAGTGATCACGATGGCGGTCGCGGGGACTGCGGTCATCGACACACTCGATGTGATTCTGCCGGACCACCCGGCCCGAGGCAGCACGCGAAAGCGACACGCACGTGAGCTGATCCGAGTCGCGCGCTCGAGCCTCTATTCCGACAACGAACGCGAGAAGTAATCATGGCCAATTTCTTCAAAGACAACGACGATCTTCGATACTACTTCGACAAAGGCATCGATTGGGATGCGTTGGTGAGAGTCACGGAGCACGAGCTCGCCGACACCGGCGCCGACGGCTTCAACACGACGGAGGAAGCCGTCGGATTCTACCGCGACATCATCGAGATGTTCGGCGAATTCGTCGCGACGGAGATCAAGCCGTACGAGAAAGAGATCGACGGGAACGGCGTGGAGCTGGTCGACGGCGAAGTCGTCTTCCCAGAGCGGCTCGCGACAATCTTCGACAAGATCAAAGAGCTCGACCTTCACGGGCTTCCGATTCCACGCGAGCTTGGCGGCATGAACGCGCCGATGCTCCTCTACTTCATGAACAGCGAGCTCATGGCCAGGGCGGATGTATCGGCTATGGCGCACCACGGCTTTCATGCCGGAATCGCGATGGCGATGCTCGTGTTCTCCGCGCTCGAAGGCAGCTCGGACATCGACCCTGCGACGGGGCGCATCAACGAAACCCGCTGGCGCAAAGCCATCGAAGAAATCGCCGCGGGCGAAGCATGGGGCTGCATGGACATCACCGAGCCCGATGCGGGGTCCGACATGGCGGCGCTCCGCGCGGTTGGCGAACAAGATGCAGATGGCAATTGGTACGTGACTGGCGAGAAGATCTTCATCACTTCGGGGCATGGCAAGTATCACTTCGTCATCGCACGTACGGAGGCTGCAGATCCGGGCGACCCGACGGGCGGGCTCAACGGCCTCTCGATGTTCCTGGTCAAGACGTACGAAGACGATGAAGACGGCAATCGTACGCGGTTCGTGCAACTGAGCCGCGTCGAAGAGAAGCTCGGCCACCACGGCTCCGCGACCTGCGGCCTCGTATTCGACCGAGCTCCGGCGGAGCTGGTCGGCAAACGCGGCGAGGGTTTCAAGTACATGCTCACGTTGATGAACAACGCGCGAGTCGGTGTCGGCTTCGAGTGCATCGGATTGAGCGAGTCGGCCTATCGGACCGCCGTCGCGTATGCCGCCGAGCGTGGCTCGATGGGCAAGACCATCGATCGCCACGAAATGATCGCGGAGTATCTAGAGACGATGAAAACCGAAATTCAGGGCGTCCGCGCGATGGCGGTGGCGGCGGGTTTTCACGAGGAAATGTCCCAGAAGCTGGCAATCGCGATTCGTTACGGGGACCTCGACGACGCGCAGAAAGCGGGCATGGAGCGGCTGCTGAAGTCGCACCAACGCAAGGCTCGACGAATCACCCCGCTCCTCAAGTATTTCGGTGCTGAAAAGGCGGTCGCGCACGCGCGCACGGCATTGCAGATCCACGGCGGCAACGGCTACATCACCGAGTATCTCCCCGAGAAGCTCGTGCGGGATGCGCTCGTCATGCCGATCTACGAGGGGACGAGTCAGATCCAGGCGCTGATGGCGATGAAGGACACGCTCGGCGGCATCATCAAGAACCCGCAAGCATTCGTCCGGCGCATGGCGCAGACGCGGTGGCGAGCGATCTCGAGCCGCAACCCGCTCGAACGGGGGGTGGCCCAGCTACAGTCGCTCTCGTTCGGCGCGCAGCAACACCTCGTACTGAAGACGGCAGGAGACAAGGTGAAGGGCCTTCGCGGAAAGCCGATCTCGGACTGGTCCGATGAGCTCACGAAGAACTGGGATCCCAAGCGCGACTTCGCCTTTGCGATGCTCCATGCCGAGCGATTAATCCAGCTTCTCGGCGACGTGATGATCGCCGAGCTTCTCCTCGATCAAGCCCGTCAGCACCCCGAGCGCGCGGAGGTCCTCGAGCGGCACCTCGAGCGAGCGGAGCCGAGGGCGCGCTATCTTCATGACCAGATCACGACGACCGGTCAGCGGCTGCTCGAGAAGCTCTCAGGCGCCGCGCCGGAGGTGTCCGACCAAGCGGCGGAGTGAGCGGGCCGACATCAGCTCCTTCAAGTCGAAGCTCTGATACCAGTCGTTGTCCTCGTACCATTGGTGCGTGCGGCGAATCCCCTCGGCGAGCGTGACCGTCGCCGAAAAGCCGAAATCGCGGCGGGCGGCGTCCCCGGAGCAGGTCCAGGCTTCCTGAACACCCAGCTTGGCTTTCTGAAAGTTCATGAGCCTCGGCTTCTTGTCGAGACGCGTCGCGAGCTCGCCCGCGAACGCTCCGGCCCAGAGAAGCTGCTCGGGAAGGTCCACCGTTCGAACCCGGTGGCCAACGGCAATCGCGATTTCCGTCTGAAAGTCATCCCAGGTGAGCAGGATGTCGTTCGTGAGAAAATAGCCCTTGCCCATCGTGTTGGCGTGGGCGGCGGCTTCGACGATTCCCCGAAGACAGTCGTCGACGTAGATCCACGACATGAGCTTGTCGCGATTGCCGTAGAAAAGATTCACGCCGAGCGCCGCGGTTTGGAACAGGGCGAAATGATCGACGTCACCGGGCCCGTACACCGCGCACGGGCGCAAGATGGTCCAGGGGACGCCGGCCGACTCCTCCTCGACGACCCGCTCCGCTTCGAGCTTGCTGGTCCCGTAATGTTCGATCGGGCGTGGCGGATTCTCCTCGCGCTGTGGAGCGGACGAGGCGGATGGCCCGTAGGAAGCAGCGGACGACACCAACACGAAGCGCTTCGTGTCTGGGTGCTCACGCCGCACGGCTGCCAAGAGGTTGCGGGTGGGCACGACGTTGCCAGCACGGAAGTCTTCGTACGACCTGCCCTTCGTGACACCTGCGACGTGGAGCACGTAGTCTGGCTTCTCCGAGGCCACGACTCGTTCCAAGTCGGCCGCCCGGTCGTAGTCGGCCTCGACTGAGCGCCCGACCTTCGCAGGGGGCGACCCGGGGCGCCGAACGGCAACGACGTCGCTACCGGCGCGCAAGAGAGCTTCCCGCAGCTGCCCGCCAATGAATCCACTGGCACCTGTGATCAGCACCTTACCCTCGAGCATGGGAACCGTCATCGACCTCTCGTGCCTTGCCCGGCCGCAAGATGCAAGCACTGATTGACGCCGGGTCTCGGCTGCGAAACGCTACCGCCATGTCGAGAGGCTTCCGAACAATCTCTCCGGTCGATGGAAGCGTCGTTTTCGAACGGGCCCTCGACGGCCCCGCGGAGATCGAGCACACACTGGGTCGCGCCGACCGCGCCTTTCAAGCGTGGCGCAATACGCCGCTCTCCGAGCGTTGCGCGCTCGTGCGGCGCTTCGTGGAGGCCGCAGTCGATGATGCGGACGGCGTGGCGCACGAGCTGACGATGCAGATGGGACGCCCGATTCGGGACGGCGGAGGCGAAGTCGGGGGCTGGCTGTTCCGTGGGCGCACGATGATCGAGATCGCGGCGGAAGGCCTGGCGGACATCCGCCTCGAAGAGCGCGACGGTTTCACTCGTTTCATCAGGCGAGAGCCTCTCGGCGTCGTCTTCGTCGTCGCCCCTTGGAACTACCCCTGGCTCACGGCAGTCAACGCGCTGGTGCCGGCCTTGGTGGCCGGCAATCCGGTGGTCCTCAAGCACTCCGAGCAGACTCCACTGGTTGCAAAGCGGATCGGAGAAGCCGCCGAGGTGGCTGGCCTTCCGACCGGAGTGTTAGAGGTTCTCTACCTCGACCACCAGGGTGTCGCGGAGGTGATCGGCGATAGGCGTGTCGCCTTCGTGGCGTTCACTGGATCGGTGGGGGGCGGTCACGCAATACAGGACGCTGCCTCCAAGCGCTTCATCGGCGCCGCGCTCGAGCTCGGTGGCAAGGACCCTGCCTACGTCTGCGCGGATGCAGACGTGGCCGGGTCAGCGCTGAATCTGGTCGAAGGCTCCTTCTACAACGCCGGACAATCCTGTTGTGGGATCGAGCGTATCTACGTCCACCGCGACGTATATGAGCCCTTCATTGAAGCCTTCGCCGCAGAGGCAAACCGGCTGGTCTTGGGCGACCCACGCGATACGACGACCACGCTCGGGCCGGTGGTCCGCATCCGAAGTGCGGAGGCCATTCAGGCGCAGGTCGACGCCGCGCTGGCCGCTGGCGCACGAGCTCTGCTCGATCCCTCCCATTTCGAGGCCGCCGAACGCGGCTTCCCGTACATGGCGCCGCAGGCTTTGATCGACGTCGATCACTCGATGGAGATCATGCGCGAGGAAACGTTCGGCCCCGCCGTCGGCATCATGGTCGTGGCCGACGATGACGAGGCGATCCGCTTGATGAACGACAGCCGCTATGGCCTGACAGCTTCGGTGTGGACCCGCGATCTCGACCATGCGCAGGAGCTAGGTCAGAGGGTGGATACCGGAACCTGGTTCATGAACCGATGTGATTACCTGGATCCCGAGCTCGCATGGGTCGGTGTGAAAGACTCGGGCCGTGGTTGCAGCTTGTCGACCCTCGGATATGCACAGCTGACGAGACCGAAGTCGTTTCATCTTCGCCACCAACCGGGGTAGCCTGGCCATCGTGTCCGAGGTCGCTATAGTCAGACCCGATGAAGCCGCCGGTGCTGCGCTGCCGCCACGTCGCGAAACGTTACGGGAACTTCACAGCGCTCCGCGATCTGTCGCTCGAGGTCTATGAAGGCGAAATCTTCGCGCTGCTCGGGCCGAACGGCGCAGGAAAGTCGACCCTCATCCACTGCATCACCGGGCTCGCCAAACAGAGCGAAGGCAGTATCGAAGTGCTTGGGTTCGACACGCTCGCAGACTTTCGAACGACGAGGCGCCTGGTTGGACTGGTTCCCCAGGAAATCAACTACGATCCGTTCTTCACCCCGATCGAGAGCTTGATGATCCAGATGGGCTTGATGGGCGTACGACCGAACCGTGATCGTGCCGAAAGCCTGCTGAAGACGTTCGCACTCGACGAAAAGCGAGACGCATACACCCGAACGCTCTCGGGCGGCATGAAACGGCGACTTCTCGTCGCCAAGGCGCTCGTCCACGAGCCTCGGCTGCTGTTCCTCGATGAGCCCACGGCGGGCGTCGACGTCGAGTTGCGGCGGGAGCTGTGGCACGAGGTCGAAGATCTGCGCTCCGCCGGAACCACCATCGTGCTCACCACACACTACATCGAGGAAGCCGAGAAACTCGCGGATCGGATCGGCATTCTGCACAAGGGCGAGCTTCTCCTCGTGGAGAGCCGTGAAAGCCTGCTGGACAGGCATGGCGGACGGTCGCTCGAAGACATCTACCTCGAGCTCATCCGTAAAGCGGACGGGAGACATGCAGCGTGAGCACGATCGCGCTCAGAACCCTCTTCCTCAAGGAGATTCGCCGTTTCAGCAAGGTCTGGCTGCAGACCGTGCTCAGCCCGCTCGTCACGACGAGCCTCTACTTTCTCGTCTTCGGTGTAGCGCTCGGTTCGAGGCTCCGGGAGATCTCGGGCGTGCCGTACATCCAGTTCGTCGTCCCCGGCTTGGTCATGATGACGATGGTGAGGGACGCGTTCTTGAACACGTCGTCGAGCTTGTTTCAATCCAAGATCAACGGAACGATCACGGATTTGCTCGTGGCGCCGATCGGGGCCTTCGAAATGCTGCTGGCGTACGTTGGCGCCGCGATGCTGCGCGCATTCATCGTGGGCGTGCTGGTCTACGTGGTGGCCTTGACGTTCACCTACTTCCCGCTCCATCACGTGGGCTGGACGCTATTCTTCGCGTTCTTCGTCACCGCGACCCTCGCGCTGCTCGGAATGGTCGCCGCGCTCTGGGCTCAGAAGTTCGACCATCTGGCGATCTTTCCGAACTTCGTGCTCTTGCCGCTCGCGTTCCTCGGTGGCGTGTTCTATTCGATCGACCTCCTCCCGGAGCCCTGGCACACCGTCAGCCTGTTCAACCCCCTCCTTTACATGGTGAACGGCCTACGATACGGATTCCTGGGCGTTGCCGACGTGACGCCAGAAGCCAGCGCCGGAGTCGTCCTGCTGTCATTCGGGTTGCTCCTCGCGGTCGCGAGCGCGCTGCTTCGCAGTGGTTACAGCCTGAGGAGTTGATCATCATGGCAGGGCGCTCATGAGCAGCAGTACCTACTTCGCCAATCCAGAAGCACGCGCTTTCCTACAGCGCCGGGTGGCGGTCTTCGGCCTCATCGGCGCGATCCTCGGGGGCACCGCCCTCGCCTTCCGGGTGCTGGTCGGTTTGATGTTTGGATTTCTCCGCGAGGAGCTCACCGATCCAGGCTTTCTGATCCATGCCGCAGCAATCCTTCCGATGCTCGGAATCTGGCTCGTCGCGCGGCGAGGAGACTATTCGGTCAACGCGATTCACGGGATCGAAAACGCTGGGATCTTCCTCACGAGCGTCGGGTACATCGCGATGGGGATGGAGATCCGGGCCGAAGTGGGGGCCGATACCATCACGGCGTTCATCTTGGCGCTGGTGCTGTTTGCGCGAAGTGTCTTCGTCCCGAGCTCCGCGCGAAGGACGACGGTGCTCGGCATTCTCATCGGCATTCCATTGGTAGCGGCGATGTACTGGCACTACCTCCAGGTCGACCTGAGTATTTGGCGCCGCTTTGGCTACGAAGCTCCGTCGAAGGAACGCGTGGCGGCGACCCAAGCCGTCATCACCGTGATGTGGTGGACGCTGACCGTCGGGCTGTCGGCGCTGGCGTCACGCGTCATCCATCGTCTACGCAAAGAAGTGCGCGATATCCAGCGCTTGGGCCAGTACAACCTCGAACGAAAGCTCGGCGAAGGCGCGATGGGGGTCGTCTACCAAGCGAATCACGGAATGCTCAAACGGCCTACGGCGATCAAGCTGCTCAAGCCGGAGCTCGCGGACGCGGACGCGCTCGATCGCTTCCGCAGAGAAGTGCAGCTCACTGCAAAGCTCACGCACCCCAACACGGTCACCATCTTCGACTACGGCCGGACGCCCGACGGAAAGCTCTACTATGCGATGGAGCTACTGAGCGGCGCCACGCTCACCGAAGTGGTGAACGCGAGCGGTCCGCAGCCGGTCGAGCGTGTCGTGCGAATTCTGAAAGATGCGGCCCTCGCCCTGAACGAAGCGCACGAGATCGGGCTGATTCACCGCGACGTCAAACCAAGCAACATCATGCTCGCGCGACAAGGCGGGGTCCGCGACGTCACGAAGGTGCTCGACTTCGGTCTCGTGAAGAACCTCGGTCAGATCGACGATCTCGAGAAGACCAATACGCTCTCGATCAAGGGCACGCCCCACTACCTGAGCCCCGAGGCCATTCAAGAGCCGCAAGGCATCGACGCCCGGACGGACCTCTATGCCCTCGGCGCAGTCGGCTATTACCTCCTCGCCGGTCGCCACGTTTTCGAGGGAAAGACCATCATGGAAGTCTGTCTCCATCACCTGCACACCGCGCCAGCGCCACTGTCCGAAGTGGGCGCGAATCGCGTGCCACCGGCCCTCGAGGCGCTCATCTTCGCCTGTTTGGAGAAGGACCAGGCGAAGCGACCCGAGACGGGGCAAGCCTTGGCGGACGCGCTCGACCGCCTCGACGTCGGGCGTTGGACGCGGGCCGATGCGGAGGCGTGGTGGAGCGTGTTCGGGGTAGAAATCGAAAGGGCCAAGATGCCGCTCGCCCCGACGAGCGCCACCGAGCAGACAGTCGCCGTCGACTTCGGGTCGCGCTAGCTAGAGAGAGCGATGGTCTCGGCGGAGGGGGTGGTCCGGCGGGACCTCCACGAAAATCAGGACCAATCCATCGGGGTCCGCCGCTCGAAGCTCGATGAGGCCCCATGGCTTCGTCGTGGCGCTTTCGACGATGGACGCGCCCGCCTCTCGGAGCTTTCGCTCCGTTCGCCGAACGTCCCGGACTTGAAGCCAAAGCTCGGTCGCGCTGGACGGTGGATCGACGCTTCGATCGGTAATCTCGAGGTAGCCGCCGCCGAGGAAGAACACGACCCCGCGCGAATCTCCGGCGCCGAACTCGCGCATGGGATGGAATTCGAGCACGTCGCGGTAGAAGCGAACGCTGCGATCGAAGTCGCGCGGATGGAGCATGAATCTGCTGGAGAGGATTTCCATGATGCGTGGTCAGCAAGCTTACATTGTCGGAGGAAGCTCTCGGGCTATATTCGACGGACTAGCCTTGCTTGAGACCATCCGCGACAAAAGAGCTGTCTTCGCCGCGTTCGCGGCCTTCGCGCTCGGAACGATTGGCTTCGGCTGTGCGCCCGAGGCGAACACCGGCGTGGCCGCGGGCATCTTCGGAGAGCTCGGCTCCCCCCTTCCGTCCGCGACGCCCGAGCAACTAGAGGCCTTCGAACGCGGCCGAGAGGTCGCGTTGCATCGATTCACCCGCGACGAGGGGCTCGGCCCCGAGCTCAACGTGACGTTCTGCGTCGGCTGCCACGAGAAGCCGGTGTTCGGCGGGAGTGCGAGCCACTATCGAAACTTTCTTCTCGTTGGTGACGAGCTGGCTCCGAACGTCGTCGTCCAGCGAGGCAACAACGGCGTACAGCCCCAGTTCTCGCACGACACGGGACGCGCTCCGTCCGATCCGCTCGCGAACTTGAGCGCAACGAGGAACCCCATTGCGTTCTTCGGCGCAGGTCTCTTAGCCGAGATCCCCGACGGGGAAATCTTGAGCCACGCCGACCCTGATGACGAGGACGGCGACGGCATCAGCGGCCGGGCGAACGACAACGGAATCGCCATCGGGCGGTTTGGACGCAAGGCACAGACCGCGAGGCTCGAGCTCTTCGTGCGTGGGCCGCTCTTCAACCACATGGGGATCACCTCGGACCCGCTACCGGCGGAGCGCAGGGCAGCGCTGCCTGCGTTCGTCGAGGACGCCGACCCGATCCGCAGCAAGCAGGCGGTCATCCCTGACGAGCCGACCGTCGATCTCGACGCGGCCCCCGATCCCGAGCTGTCCGAGCAGGAGCTGTTCGATTTGCTCTCCTTCGTGCTTCTGCTGTCCGCGCCGGCTCCTGACGAGCCGACGGCGGAGACGGAACGAGGGCGTGCGACGTTCATTCGGATCGGATGCGATGGATGCCACCTGCCTTCGCTTCGCGGGCCGCGTGGAGAGATTCCGGCCTATAGCGACCTGCTGTTGCACGACATGGGTGACGAGCTCGCCGACGGGTTTCCGATGGAAGCGGCAACGGGGCGCGAGTTTCGCACTCAACCGTTATGGGGAGTCGCAGCGACCGCGCCCTACCTCCACGACGGCCGCGCGCCGACGATCGACGATGCGATTCGCTGGCACGGCGGCGAAGCGCGGTCGAGCCGAGACGGGTATGTCTCACTGAGCACATCGGAACGCCGCGAGCTCATTGCGTTCCTGGAGTCCTTGGGTGGGAGAGCACAGAAGACGGCGGGCCTGCTTCCGCCGGGTGCTGGTGTTCGGCTGCCCGGATCGTACGGCGCTCCCGTGCCCGGCCTGGATGCAGACCAACGCGCGCTATTCGAGCGTGGGCGAGCTCTTTTCGATCGAGATTTCTCGTTTTCGGAAGGGGTCGGGCCATGGTTCAATGGCGACGCATGTCGTTCGTGTCACTTCGACCCCGTGATCGGCGGCGCGGGACCGGCCGGTGTGGACGCGATGCGACAGAGCGTCGCACCCGGTACAGACAGCTCACTTCCGCGCCACGCGATCTCCCCCATCCGGCCGGAGCCAGAGCCAGGCGTGACTTTCTTCGAGCGTCGGCAAACACCAACGACCCTGGGGCTCGGTCTACTCGAGCGGATTCCGCGCGAAACGATCGAGGCGCTCGCCGATCCCGAGGACGAGGACGGGGACGGGATTGCGGGGCGCGTACACGAGCTTCCAGACGGACGTCTCGGTCGTTTCGGCTGGAAGGCCAACGTGCCGTCGGTTCGCGAGTTCGTGCGCGACGCGCTGAGCGGAGAGCTCGGCATCACGGTGCCCGATGAAGCCGGCTTCACGTTCGGTCGAACCGAAGACGACGACGACATCGCCGATCCCGAAATCGATTCCAACGGCATCGACGCACTGACTGGCTTCATCGCGCTGCTTGGACCGCCACCGCGTACACACGCGAACGAAGCGCTCGAGGAAGAAGGTGCACGGGTGTTCGAGCGGATCGGTTGCGCGGGCTGCCACCTCCCGACATTGCTCACCGCGGACGGCGTCGAAGTGCGCGCCTATAGCGATTTGCTGCTGCACGAGATTGCAGCGCCAGAAGAGCCTGGCATCCGCGAGGGCGACGCGGGCATCCACGACTTCCGGACGGCGCCCCTCTGGGGTCTCAGAGCATCTCCGCCCTACTTGCACGACGGCCGCGCCGACACGATCGAAGACGCGGTCCGCGCGCACGCCGGCGAGGCGAGCAGAGCCCAAGCACGCTTCGACGGTCTGAGCGCCGACGACCGGGAGGCGCTCCTCGCTTTTCTGCGGTCGCTTTGACCGTCGGCCGGGAAGGCATATGAATTCCGTGGACTTAGGGGCTCGCTCCGATCCCCCTTGACCGTCTCGTGCTTGGGCCGCAGAAT
>WOR8_10006069_pt1 | contig 15620 bp, 10 predicted proteins | sample DeeMarSeWOR38_10_FD_19890 | JGI IMG/M metagenome (IMG submission 19890) | reverse complement strand
GTATGGCATCGTCCTTGAGGCCGAGGCCGGCATAGGCTATACCGAGCGAGCTGTGGAACCGGCTGTCTTCCGGCAGTTCCTTTATCTTAGTTTCCAGAATGCTTCGGGCAGACTCGTAATATGCCTTTTCGGATTGCTGGTTTCCCATCAGGCCATTTATCTGTGCAAACAGTAGTTCTTTGGGGATAAACAAGAATTGCGTGTCAAATGATTCCAATTTTACAGAGGATAAATTTTCTAATGCTGCCTGGTATTTTCTTTCGAATACATCAAATAAAACAGATTTATAAAGATCGTAGGGGTGTTCCAGGTAGCCGGATTTCCATGACACCTGCTCAAAGGCCGCGCGCGCCTTTTGTATGTCACCTTGCCAACGCAGATATAGCCAGCCTGCATTGGCATAAGGCCACGGCAAGTCAGGAGAAAGCCCAGAACGCTTGTAGTAGTACTCGGCTTCCGGATACTTTCGCGAGAGCATATATGTGTCAGCAAGTTCAAAGGCCAGCTCGGGAGAAAGGGGATCAAGCTCCGCGGCCTTTTTGATATGAACCAATGCTTGCTCGAATTTTCCCTGTCGCCTTTGAACGAAACCTATAAAACTCAGAAGGTCACCATTACTGGGCTGGCTTATCCGGGCGATGTCGAACTGCTCCAGGGCACGGTCATAATCAAGGTGACAATGGTAGTAATAATGTCCCAAAGCCAAATGTACTTCAGGCAATTCAGGATTAAGTTCGAATGCTTTGTCAATTGCTTGCTTTGCCAGAGCAAGCCGCTGGTCGCTGTGATCGTAATAGTGCCAATACAGATTGGAATGAACTTCCGAGAGCCGGGCATAAGCTAAGGTAAAGGCCGGGTCTATCTCGGCCGCCTTTTCATACATTTTCATGGCCATTGCCAGATCATCTTCGAGAGTGCTTCTAAGAAAATATTCGTTGCCCCGCAGGTAATACTCGTATGCTTCCATATTTTCTGTTGGTCTGGACTTGATTACCTGGCGTTCAGGTTCCAGCAGTGCTATGTCTAATTCCCTGGCAACCTTCTCGGCTATGTCGGACTGAACCTTGAAGATGTTGGAGAGAACGGCATCGTAACGATCAGACCAGAGGTGTGTATCATCAGATACTCTTATAAGCTGGGGTGTGACACGGACCTGACTTGGCCCCTCCGATGGTCGCACCCAGCGGACTGTACCTTCCAGCACATAGTCGACGTCCAGTTCCTCACCGATTTGACGGATGGTCTTGTCGCTCTTTCTGTATTGAGTGGCACTGGTTCGGGAGATGACACCAAGGCTGTGAATGGCCGAAAGCCTCGACGTGATTTCCTCGGTGACGCCATCGGTGAAGTAATCATCCTCGGTAAGCCCCAGATTCTCAAATGGTAGAACCACCAGCCTTATCTCCTTTGAGGAAGATCGAGTTTGCTGTTCCCGAAAAGACAACATAGCAATGACGATAAGAATGACGATAATAGCGACACCGATAATCTTCGTCCTTTTTCGCGACTTTGCCTGAACGCTTAGAAGCGGTGCGGCCACTTGTGTGCTAAGCGATTCACTGATTTCAATTCCAGCATATCCGATGTCCCGTAGCCGACGACGAGGATCTTTCTCTAAACAACGCCGTAACAATATACGGATATTCTCCGGTGTATCCTGTGGCAGTACCTGCCAGTCAGGTTCAGATTGTAAAATATTGGCCAGCGTGTCGGAAACTGTCTCGCCTTTGAAGGGAGTAACGCCCGTCAACATCTCGTACATCATGCATCCGAACGACCAGATGTCGCTGCACTTATCGGTGAATTTGCCTCGGGCCTGTTCCGGACTCATATAGGCGGGCGTACCAAACATCCGTCCCGGTTCTGTGACAGTGGTATGCTCGTCCATAACCTCGTCACCGACCGCCTTGGCCAAGCCGAAGTCCAGCACCTTCACTCTACCTTCCGGTGTTATCTTGATATTGCCGGGCTTCAAGTCCCGGTGAATGACATCCTGCTCGTGTGCCACCGCCATCGCCTCGGCGATTTGCATAGCAATAGAGAGCATATCATTTAATTCAAGCCCTTCCTTGGCAATCTTTTCAGCAAGGGTTTGACCTGGAACATATTCGAGGACAAGATAACCGTGACCTTCGTCTTGCTCCAGTTCTTCGTAGATAGCAGCAATATTCGGGTGATTCAACGACGCCAGAACCCGTGCCTCACGTGCAAATCGCGAACGTATTTTAGGATTGTCCATTACCTCGGCCGGTAGGCTTTTGATGGCGACCATCCGGTCGAGTTTGGTGTCGTGGGCCAGGTACACCACTCCTACTGCCCCACGGCCTAATTCCCGCTCGATACGAAACCGACCGATTTGACTGCCGGGTATCAGCACTGAGTCGTCAAAAATCCTCGTGGGTGGAATATCTTCCTTATTCTGTTGGTTTTTTTCTTTTTTCACAGGATCGCTCATCGGCGTCCATCTCCCATTATTTCACCCCTTTGACTCGCATTTGTAATCCATAGACCGAAGTTTGTGCCGTTATAAAGAGCGTATGTCTGTCAATGCCGCCAAAGGTGACGTTCGCCGTCCAGTCAGCGTCTATTGGAATATGTTCGATATTCTCACCGGCGGGATTATAAACCGTAACACCCCGGCCGGTTAAGTAAATGTTGCCCTCGTTGTCTATGGTCATTCCATCCGAGCCCATTGAACAGAACAGTTTTTTACCCGAAAGAGTTCCGTCAGTCTCAATATTATACACATAAGTTTTTCGGTCACCGATATCGGCAACATAAAGTAATTTTCCATCAGGTGTTCCGATAATCCCGTTAGGCTGGACCAGGTCTTCTGTAACACGGATTAACTTCTTGCGGCCGGGCTTTAGGTAATAAACGTGCTGGCCGTCCTGCTGCATCACCGGGTCGCGTGTCCAGTAAGGCCTTTTGTAAAGCGGATCAGTAAAGTAAATGCCGCCTTTGAGGTCCTCCCAAAGGTCGTTCGGACCGTTGAGCAATTTGCCCTTATAATCCTTAACCAGAACGATCGCTTTACCTTCAGGACTAATCGACCATAGCTCGTTATTCATATCTGCACAGGCCAAAAGGTTGCCTTGCCTGTCAAAATACAAACCATTTGCTCTGCCCGGGCTATCGTGCCAAACTGTAAGATTGCCGTCGATAGACCATTTATGAATTTTATTGTTCGGCTGATCGGTAAAAAAAACGTTTCCCTCTGCATCGACTGCCGGGCCTTCGGTAAACTTAAAACCGTCGGCGAGTTTTTTCACTTTTGCTCCCGGTTCGATGACGCCTTGCCTTTCGCTTCTTGCAGGTGTCACCGCTATAAGCTCGATGCCGTTGCCGGTGTCCAGATTACGGGAATATTGTTTGTCTTTCGGATTGTTCCAATGCTCATGGACGCCAAGGCTTGTAAGTCTCTTGACGTTACCAGCATGGTCCGGATCATAGAATGTCCCTGAAGCAGGATTATCTGCCAGCGCCGCCTCGTGCAGGAAATCATCTATGCCGGACTTGCGTGGATGGTCTTCATATTCAGCGTGTAGAAAATCGAAACCAACCGAATCGATAGCAACCGGGTCTTGTGAAGCCAGCAGGCTGGATGTCCAGTCTCCATTGAACGGATGCGATTTCCATCTTCTGGGGCCTTTGTTCATGTCCACGGGATGAATTCCGCAGTACAACCCGTCAATGAGATAAAGCACGGTTTTACCGCCGAGATGTGAATGGCCAATCAGGTCAACGAGATTTCTATATATGTCGACCTGTTTTGAAAAGGCATCTTTATGCATGTCGAAGTAGCCTTTTTCTGCCGGCCACCTGATCAGCGAGCCGTAATGATTTTTAGCTGTAAGCGTTACGCCCGATCCACTGTGGGCCTTGAGGTTTGCGAAGTTAATAAGGTATTCGGCTTCGGCAAAAGAAGCGGGAATGTAGTCCTGTTTGACTCCCTGCGGATTACAGCTCCAGTACAGTGGGACCGAAGATCGCTTCATTTTGTCTCGGCCGAACTTGCCGCCGTGGTCCAGACACCGCACGTCCGGAAATTCTTTCTGAAAGATCTCGAAGTACTCGTTGGCAATATATGCCAGGCTGTCGCATATCGCGATATCGGATTGTCTGACGCCGACATTCTCGACAAGCTGCCGTAGCAGGGCAACAAGCATCTGAGGAGATGTATTCATATAATCTCTTGTACTCTCGAGCTTGTATGTTTCGGCATCGACTCCTCCATGCGTAAAAATGAATCCGACAAAATTGACCTTGATAACAATTTTCTCGCCGGCTTTGTAGCCGACGTCACCCTTGCCGCGTGCTTTATTGAGATACCTGAATAGTTTATCCCATGCTTCATTGTCACCGGCAGCCCCGGTCAGTTCGCGAATTGCCAGAGAAATCATGTCACGTACCCGCTCGGGATCCGTGTGTTCCGCCTGCCATGGATGCCCATCGCCCGGTCCATCCCATTCAGTCGCATCCGGATCATGGATCCAGACAACACGGCCGGGATTAATGCCTTTGGCAATCCCCATCGGCTCGTTCACAGCCTGTGGTTCGGCAAGAGCCGATTTTTCGGCCGTTATAGTCATCGCTATCCAAACCACCGTTATGCTCAATGCAGCACAAAGTAAACCAACTACATAACGCCGGCGTGTAAAGTTGAGTTTAGCCTTCTTGAAAGCCAGCGCCGAAGCTCCGAAACCCAGCAGCGAAGCGATAAATCCGGAGGCCAGCGGAAAAGCAACCCGCTGACAGGGATATAAGGCTCGCGAAGGCTTGGGAATAACGCGTATCAGAAACCATATTAGAGAGAAAAGACCAGCAAGCGGAAAAATCCACTTTACCCAGTGATATTTCCCCTTGCCCAATTGAGACTTGTCCTGCTTAGGACATGAGTGTGTACATATTCTTTTCAGGGATTGCATCTTCGTACCTCCAAAATATTTGAATATACCTTTATCGAAATCGACATAAGTAAAATTTTTAAAATTAAGTAAGCTAATGGATATTCTACTTAAACACTCAGTTAACGTCAAAAGAAAACGAAAGTTGCTGAAGTAGTTATATCGATTTAGAGGGAAAAAGACGAGTGAGCATTAGCCCTTAATTTGCTACGCTATAGATCTATATGGTTCGTATACTAATTGCTACAATGAGAATACCATCAATACCCCAGCCAGTTAAGCGCGCGACTCACCATGCGGTTATACCACGTAGGTTTTTCGTTGGTGAATTTGAAGAAAGCACGGCGAACCGGCAAACTGAGACATCTGAGCAACCTGATGTGTATGGCATTTCTCTTTAGTCTAAAGCGATTCTCATCCATCTGGGCACAAGAGTTATAAAAAAGGTTGCCAAAATGGTAGTTCGAATCGAGGCCTTTGTGGGTGAATAGTGTCAAAGCAACCGGAACATTCAGCCACGGTCGGTACATGCTACCGTCGCCAATCAGCTCAATCTGCGGTTTGCCGAATGCCATGACCGCCAGACGCATATACTGGCTAATCATAGGATCGATTCCCATTTTCGTCGCCGCTACCCAATCTACGGCCACAAGATCTTCTCCGCCGATAACGGTATTCGTTAGGTTGGGGCACATGTCGGCAAAGATACCGAAGGGGCCGTCAGCACTCACATAAGCGTCAATCAATCCAAAATGTACTGGAAATGCTTCCAAATATTCGATCGCGGTGTGATAGATGTCGCGTTTACAGTGGTACTCTTTGAACTTGTTGGCCAACGGAAGCGCTCCATAGATATTCTTTAGCGTCAGGGTATAGTACGCGTATGCATGAGTCTTGTTTTTCGCAAAAGAGATACGAAAATCAGCATCACGCCAGATAGTCGAGACCGGATGATAGCCTAAGTGGGTTCCGAAATGCCTTTTTTCAGTCGCATCTTCAGTCATGTCGCATATTTTGTAGCCGGAAGCGCCATCGTAGTTCAGATACTCAGCCATTTCACGTACGCTGCGCCTATCGAAATATTCACCGTATGTGCTCTGGGCTTCTACTACGGAAATATTCTTGAATCCGGCATCCCTAATTTTCTCAACGAGATGCCCAACCAGTTCCGGGTCAGTATAGGTAGTGTGATCTCTCTGATTGTAGGCGAACATGAAGTTTGGTTTTATGACTATGGAAAACTCGGCTTTGGATTTACCCGTATTACTACAATGCTTTTCAAGCACATTCAGAAAATTTGTTTCTTCCAGCACGCGATCAAGCGCAGCAAGTTTATCTTCATCCCGGATTGAAGCTACCGTTACCTTCTTCTTTGAGTTGATGGCATCGAGACGCATTAGTGACATATCTTCTTCCAGTGCCAGGCATTCGGCCCCATCCGGATCCCGTACTTTTATGATCCGGCGTTGAAAAACTGCGGTCGGGAAATGGTCATTGTTTATTTCAACAATCGGTTCGTCCAGCTTGACAAACAGTTTGTTGTCATCCTGGTCCTTCTCGGGGGATAGTCTCTTTACTTTCAGGCTGCCTACTTCCATAAGCATTTCTGCTGATGCGATACGGGACAGAAACTTGCCCAGGAATTTGTCGATTTGGTCCTTGGCCCAGAGTTCACGTTCGTCGCGCAGCGTTCGAGTGTGAATCTGGACGCGTGCGGTGCGTTGTGAGGGCCTCAATGCACAGATGTAGCCGTAGAGTAATGTTGGCTCTTTGAAACCCTTGAATGTTGATCTCTCGGCCTCGCCGAAGGTTTTGTCCACATCGATCAGGTATTCATCTACGGCACTGGCTGCCTGTGAACGCTTGATAGCAAGCTTGCCCGAATTGACAGTAACCGTATGAGCCATTATGTGCATACCCAGTGGGTGTTCGTTCGGGAGCGCTTCCCGCAGCTTCGCAATCAAAGGCGCGGCGATTTGACCTGCTACGGGCAGCGGATACGAGACGGGATTGTTAGCCCGAGCATCAAAATCGATTTCAAATTCTGCCTTACACTCGGTAAGATTCGGAGCCCCGGCACGCATTTTAGAGAACGATGCGGCATAATCGCCCTCAATAGCGAATAGCGTGCCATTGTAGCTGTACTTGCCGTTTTCTACATCGAGTTTCAATCCCTTCAGAGCATGGTCGGTGATTCCGTACCTGAGATAATCGCCGCTGCCGTCGCTTATAGCGAGTATCACGTCCCAAAAGGACTCGCCGTCTCCCCATGGAAAACCTTTTTCGTGCACGCCTGAAACAAGGAAGAAATCTCTGGGGCCATTAGGGCCGTCTAATATGCCGGACAATACAAGGTTGTCATATTCTGTTTCGTGATCGATCCGTAAGTTTTTCAGGTATTCCTCGCGCAGCGGAGCGAAAACGAAGGAGACAAAGGCCATGTATGCCATGACTCTCTGCTTCAGGGATTTGGGTTCGACCACCTCTATTGAGGCCAGTAGAGATGGTGCATCCTTAAGGTCGAAGCGCAACTCGCCTGCACCGTAGATATGTGCCCGCTCATTATCACCTTCATATATGACCGTAAACAGCCGTGTCATATCTTGGAGTACATCGGCTTTGCCGCGGGTATGGTGTATCTCCTTATGGCCGTGAAGGTAGTACGTCTGGCCATCCGCGGTAAACTTAAAGGCGTAAACCATCTCTCTGATTCCGGTTGTAGGATTGATTGAGAAGAGGTTGAAGATACCGTCCGATATTTCATGTGTGCCACCAAACAGCTCGCTGGTCACGGTCCCCGTTAGTACTGCTTCATGGTGGGAGATTTTCAGGAAACTGCCCAAGTCGTCTATTGAAATCCGAACATCGAATCGGACATCTGCTTCTTTACGCTTGTCCACTTGCAATCTCTGCTTGGGATTGGTCTGTCCCTTGCCAATGTATCCGGCCATTGATTCTTTAAACTCTATTCTTGCACCATTTAAAATACTCATTTTGTACCTTTATTTTCTGCCACAGTACTTCTTTTATGTCATTTGGATAGGTTCTTGAGAATTTTATTCGTCTTTTTAACTCTCTTCTTGAAATAACTCCATCTTACTTCTACCGCCTTAGAGATGGCTTTTTCCAATTGCTTATTCTCTTCTAACTGCTCAATGTTACTGTCCCAATTTTTCGTTTTTTCCAAGTTCGAATGAGGCTCAGTATTTAAATCATATCTCATCAGTGCCATATCGCCGGAGTTAGTACCCAGCACAATCCCAGGGCCGTGAGTGGGCCAGAATTCATCTGACTCTATTACCCACCCGCCGGAGTTAACAACTTCTACCGTTCCAAAGTTCACTCCGATATTTTCAAGTTCTTCCAAGAACGGCTTATGGGTGTGACCGAAGATAAAGTTTGTTTGATCAGTGGCCGGGTGCAATCCTTCATCTAACAGTTCCCGTCTCATGTAATGATCGATGAAATGGCGCGTCATTTTTTTCAAATCCTGGCTGAAAGCACTTTTTTTACGGTTACTCCGTTCCTCAGAGCCTACACCTCCCTGCTTTAAGGCTCTCTTCAAAATTAAGCGAAAAACATCGTCTTCCAGCCATTCCGGCACCAACTTTATATTGAGTTCTGTGCGTAATATATCTCCCACGCGGTGTATTAGTTGTTGCATACCTTCAGGTTTACTAAGGAGTTCGTAAATATCCTCCATTGTATAACCGATTCCGTCGGCACGTTCCCCCCTTGCGGGACCTACTCTTCCAGCACGAGTAAAACCGCACCATATGAAATCAATCCAGGGCCAGTTTTCACCTTCTAATTCGCTGATCTTGTCTCTTAGAGGTTTCTTCTTGAGTTCTTTTAAGCTAATATTATTGATAACTCGCTTTCCCAGAAAAGTAAGAAACTTATAGATGTCTTCTAAAAGATGTCCATGGTGAAAAAGAAAGTCATGCCCTTGCAATGACTGAAGTCGAAACGACGGATTTGCAACCAATAACGGCGGAGAGATAATCTGCATGGGAAGGTTTGATGCCATAAGCGAAAGAAGTGCAAATTGACGCGGTACAGATAATCCAGTCACATGTTCAACATTCAACAGGCCGGGGCTGTCAGGTTGTTTGCTCAAACGCTCGACAAACTGCGCGTCTCTAATTAGACTCCAAAGACCATGATCATGATTGCCCGGTAGATATATCAACCGGTCGAACAGCTTGCGTTTTGCTAACTCAGTCAGGAAAAGCCGGAAGTAGGTCGTGGAGACGGGATATGTGCTTATAGCCAGCTCGAGGATATCTCCATTGAGAATCATGTACGGAATTGGCTTGCCTTGATTCAGTTCGCCTTTTATCGCATGGAGGTAGTTCACAAGGGCCAGCATGCACGGCCCGGGCCCGTTAGGCTTAGGAACAGGTTCTCCAAGAGATAAGTTGGTTAATACCGAGTCCTCCTCACCTAGATGCAAATCCGACATACTCACAAAAAGTAAGCTCATAATAGACCTCCAACGAAATAAACCATTAAACCTGTAATCCAGCCATAAAAGGTGCAATATCCGGCATCTTTCTGCCGTTCTAAACGCTTATTGTTCGGCTTCTGGACACGATAGCATTTGTTCAAGATAGTCATACATCGATAGATAATTTATATCCCATGCAGACCTGCATGATATATCTGCCTAATAAGTTGATTCCCATTCTGCAATTGGTGCCGCAAGCTTCCAATCTCGCAAAACGAATTTTTAATGTGGGAGATCTATCTGTCGCCAAATCAATGTTAATACGCCATATCTCTCATGCTGATTTTAAATATGCAAAGACAACAGTTGTTGTCAAGGAGAAAAATATAAAAAAAGTTAAAAATCTCTGATTTCAAAATCACCCCGGAATCGATGGATATACTCCAGCAACAAGGTTTGTATAAAATTACCCCACCGAAAATCCATAAAGTTAAAAACAGGAATGCTCTTGCCGAATGTGCGTTCCTGATTTGTTTAATCCAGCTCGCCTTGAGTGCTCTGTGATTTGCTCTTTATAACGTGGCGTTCGAGAGGTTTGTTTAATTTTCCAAGGCCGATAAGAGCAAGAATGGCAATCAGTGAAGCGACAATAGCCAGTTTGTAAAATTGGCCGCCACAGGCCATCCCGATACTCGCGACAAGCCAGATTGTCGCTGCGGTTGTTAAGCCGTGCACGCCTCGCCTGTCCTGAATGATGGCACCGGCACCCAGGAATCCGACGCCGGTGACGACTTGAGCGGCTATTCTTGTAACCGGTCCTTCGGTGCCGATCGCCATTTCTCTGGAGATTATCGTGAAGACCGATGCGCCAAGACAGATCAGCAGGTTCGTTCGAAGTCCGGCCGCCTTTCCGCTCAGCTCCCGTTCGAGTCCTATTCCCGCCCCAAGAAGGGCGGCTAAAATTATACTAATCAAATCATCCGGCCAAACCATATTTCTACCTTTCAATCAGTGTCTCATCGACTTTCATACCGAAGTGCCTGCCTGCCTTCTCGATACGGCCGAGGACTTTGTCGCCCGGCTTAAGCGTCGTTACCGAAATCGCCTTGCCGTCCGGGTTTACCAGGCGAATTGTTTCGGCATTCTGCAGGACCAGACCAATCGTTTGGCCTTCGGCTTCGGCCTCGATGAGCATCATTGGTCTTTTCTCGATTTTGTTCCTGCCAAGATACGCCGTCTGACTCTTGCCCTGGAAATCGACCACCATTACCTCGTCGCCGGCCTTCAGATCGGAAAGATACTTGGTCTTCCCGCCCGGTGACAGGGTGTAAGCATGCACAGCTCCGGCATTGACTCGGAAGGGGCGGGATGCCACATAAGGATTGTCGATACTCTCGGAATGCACGAGAAAGAAACCAGATGCCGTGTTACCAACAAGCATTCCCTCGCCCAAAGTCATTTGCGTGCAGGTATCGAGGCAGGCACGGTCGCCCATACCCAGTTGTTTGCTCGTGGTAATAGTCGCCGTAACCAGGGCGATTTTTTCACTGATGCCCTGAATGATTTCGGCGGTCTTTTTTATCTCGTTTATATTGCTGGTTTTAAGCACGACGCCGCCCACGCCTTTTTCGAGTATTTCGACCATCAGTTTCGCCTGCTCGCTGTTTTCGACCTGCACCATGATATTTTTACCGCGCCGGGCGAGCAGATTTTCTATCGGTATAATCGTCCAGTCGAGCATCTTAAGGACAACAATTGTTTCTATCGGCACCGCAGCGGCTTTATCTTCATCTTCTTTACCTGCAATATCGATGAATTCGACGTCCACGCCGGGCTTTATGTCGCCGTCTTTTTCGATCGTTTTGATTTTGCCGAACTGCCGGACTTTGTCGCTGTCGCCATCCGGCAGCACTACCGCCTCAGCCCCGCTTTCGAGCGCAGCTATAGCTATATCCTTGCTGTAAGGAATGACATTTATCCACAATCTTTTCATTGTGTATATCCTTTACTCTAATTTTTTAATATTCCTACAAAGGCAGAAATCTATATTCATTCAGCATTTTCCCTTATGACAAAGATTAAAATCCTACTTAGATTCGGATGCCTTGATAGATTGTTGGAAAATAATTCTTTTTGGAAACTGATCGTCATGACTAAAATTGTGCTATATGGCTTAATGTTGATTTCGCCTTTACTTTTTTGTTCGTGTGTAACTGTGGGAATAGAAAAAGCCAAATACCAGGTAATAGAGAAAGAGGGTAAATTCGAGATCCGGCAGTCTCAGCCCCAGATAGTGGCTGAGACTGTCGTTGATGCGGACTTTGATGAAGCCGGGAACATGGCCTTCAGAAGGCTATTCAACTACATCTCGGGCGAGAACCGTAAGAAAGAATCTATTGCTATGACCGCCCCGGTCAATCAAAAGAGAAGTTCGCAGAAGATTGCAATGACCGCTCCTGTTAACCAGCAGCAGACCGAAGGCAATTATGTCGTTAGTTTCCTGATGCCTTCGAAATATACGATGGAGACCCTGCCGGAGCCGCTGGATTCCAGCGTCATATTAAGACAGATACCTGCATGTAAAATCGCTGCTATTCGATACTCCGGATCCTGGAGCAGAAAGAAATATGAGGCCAAGAAAGCCCTTCTTGAAGAATTTATCAAAAACAAAAGGCTTCGGATCATAGGGCAGGACATTTTTGCTCGTTATGATCCTCCGTTTCAGATTCCGTTCCTCAGAAGGAATGAAGTGTTATTTGAAGTCGAGTGAACCGGGAGCGTGCTGGATTGTAAGAGAGATAAGTATCGGAATATATTAATAAGTGTGTCACTAATAGAGACGCTACTTGGCCTACGACTTAGGTATCTGATTCGTCGACCTGTAAAAAAAGTGTGTTCCTATTGAAGTCTTGGATTCTTTGAGAAAGGATATCAAGATGTGGAGGTTTTGGAAATCAGCTTTTTATGTTTTACTCGTTGGCCTGGTTTTGTACTGCTTTGTTTTTATTTCAGTAGACTTTTTGCCTTGGTCTCTTGTGGGACGTCGGTTACAGCAACAACGTATAATGCTATTGTGCAATACAGACTACCAGGTGTTATTGAAGGCGGGCAGAGATGTTCTGAACCAAATCCCCTTAGACAGCCTGAATCTCCGGACCAATGGAGTCGAAATTTCAGGAGACTTCCCTGTACCAGATAGCGTACAGATTCCGCATGCTATCCAGGATCTTAAGCCGCGTCGCTGCCTCATAAATTATGATGGCTATCTGTCAGTGGAGGTGTCTGCAAGCAGAGATCACTTTTTGGGAGTGAATATCTACCCTGAAGAATTTAAAGAACCATATCGTAGGTTTACATATGGTGACAGAGAACTTATTCCAGGATTATGGTATTACGATTATGAATACCGTTACAATCCGGAACAATATGACAAAAGAATCGATGAACTGATAGAAAAGCACAAGAAAAAAGGTGACAGATAGAGAAGTCTGAGTGTCACGGCTTTAAACGTCATGATTAATTCTCTATTGTTTTCAATAATTGACAATGTTAATATTTCTGTCGGGCTACTCTAAGTTCCAATCACATACATAAAGGGGCAGTAATATGGATAATATGAAACATTTACAGTTCCAGGTTGAAAGCACACCTAATAACAGGAGAGAGATACTCAAGACGTGCGCTTGTGCGGGGCTTGCACTGGTTCTGGGCTCGACTTCTCTTTCATGCTGTCCAGGTGGTTCAAATCGCCAGCAGGCTATGCTGGACAGCAATGATTTCTCGATGATTGCTTACTGCTGTCTGGAGTGTGATAAGTGCGATGTCTATATCGCTACTCAGAGCAATAATGATGAGGTAAGAGATAAAGTGGCCAAAGAGTGGGAAGATGGAGGCCGAAAAGCTTTATTGTGACGGCTGTAAGTCGGACAGAACACCTTTTAACTGCGAAGCCAAGAAATGTGCTGTCAGCAGAAATCTGCCGACTTGCGCACACTGTGACGATTTCCCTTCCTGCGACAAAGAAATATGGACGAAATGGCCACAGCTTAAGGAGAAAATCCAGGCTATGCGAAGTAAGCTTAACTCTTAGCCGGCTTTTGGTTTTTTAAGAAATATTTGCCTGTCGCTGTGCTTGGTGGTATTGTGATATGCGGACATGCCCGGTTGCGTAGCCGGGCTGTAATGAGTCGGGAAACACACTTTTTAGGAGGTTTGTCATGAGTCTTACGCTTCAAAAAACAATTAGCAGGATATTAATTCTGGTCTGTCTTATGCTGCTGGCGCAGACGTCGCTTGTCTGGGCGGCCGAGGATATCACGGGCCAATGGGAAATGACGATGAATTTCGGCGGCCGGGAGAGCTTTGCCATGCTGACTATCTCTAAAAACGCGGATGGCAGTTTAGCGGGAAAATGGGGCTCGGATGATCTGTCCAATGTCAAATTCCAGGATGGAAAGCTCACCTTTGTTCGAACAATTCGGTTCGGCGACCAGGAATTTAGTATGGATTATGCCGGCACCCTCAAGGATGGTAAGATCACAGGCACAATGTCGAGCGACCAGGGTGAATTCGACGTCAACGGTGTCAGGTTCAAACCGATGTGCCCCGCACTCGGGACATGGGACATCAGCTTTAATATCGGCGATAGAGACATCACCGGCCAATTGGCCGTCTCCGAGAAGTCCGATGGTACGCTGGATGGTAAGTGGATAAGCGAACGAGGCAATACCATGATCTCGAACGTAAAATTCAAGGATGGCAAACTCACCTTCAACCGCAAGAGCACGTTCGGCGACAACACTTACGAATCGGACTTCGAAGGCACGATAGCAGGTCACAATCTTGCTGGCGTATTCAAGAGCCAGCGAGGCGAAATGTCGGCTAAGGGCACACGTCTCGGCGCGGCTCTCGTTGGAAGGTGGGACCTGACAAGTGTATCCGATTTCGGGACGCGACAGGGCATTATGAGAATCAACGGTGACATGACGGGCAGGTACGAGTTCTTCGGCGGTGAGATTCCCATGAAAGACTTGAAGCTCGAAGGCAATCAGGTGACATTTGCTCTGGAAATGGGCTGGGGCGACCAGACCTTTACTTTGGACTTCAAAGGAACACTGGATGGCAAAACCCTCAAAGGTCAGATGACCTCAGACCGGGGTACCAGCGAGATAACAGGTAAAAAGGCCGAGGATGTTTCAGTCGCCGTTGGGACATGGGAATTTACGAGAGAAACTGATCGAGGAACACGAACCAGCACGCTGAAAATCAAGCCGGACATGACCGGGACGTATACCATGCGTGATAATGAGGTGGAAGTCCAGGACCTGAAAGTCGATGGAAATAACGTGAGCTTCAAGCTTGAATTAAGCTTCAACGACAGGCAGTTCACAATGGAATTTAAGGGTACGGTTGACGGCAAAACTCTAAAGGGCGAATTCATCACACAAAGAGGTGCCCGTGAAGCCATCGGCAAGAAAATTGATTAATAAAGGTCAATCGTATGAATCGTAAAAAGCAGCGATTTGGCATGGCCCGACTCTCGCCAATGGTGGTATGTCTATTACTCTGTCTTCTGTATTGCAGTATGGCAGCCGCTGATTTTATGGCAGAACTGGCCCGACCGCACGATGGCCGAAGCATGCGGGCTACATCTACGCACAAGATAGGGCCGGACGGCAAGCCAGATCCCAATGGTGTGCCCGATCCAAACAGCAATCGCGATAATAGCAGTATCCAGTCGGGACAGAAGAAAATCCTGCTGGATGTTAAGGGCCCGGGGGTAATCACCCACATCTGGATGACGTTCCTCGGGCCCGAGCCGCACCCCTGGGCGAAAAACGGCTCGGCCAATCACCAGGAAATGCTGCTCCATATGTACTGGGACGGCAATGAGAGGCCGGCTGTCGAGGCACCTGTGGGCGATTTCTTCGCCAACAGTTTCGGCAAACGCAGCGAGGTGATAAGCCTACCGGTTGCTGTGGAGGACGCGGACTCTTATAATTGCTTCTGGCACATGCCTTTTCGCAGGTCCGCTCGCATAGAAGTTATCAACCAGAGCGAAAAACCAATCAGCCTGCTCTACTACAACATCGACTGGATTAAAAAAGATTACATCAACGACGACACGCCGTACTTCTATGCACAGTATCGCCAGGAGTACCCCGTCCAGAACGGCAAGGACTACGTCCTGCTCGATACGAATGGCAAAGGTCACTATGTCGGCACCGTTTTGAGCGTGCGGACGCGAAGCCCTTCGTGGTTCG